>Ga0209702_10002134_pt1 | contig 35500 bp, 33 predicted proteins | sample FRY01_FD_187210 | JGI IMG/M metagenome (GOLD analysis project Ga0209702, IMG submission 187210) | Freshwater microbial communities from Lake Fryxell liftoff mats and glacier meltwater in Antarctica - FRY-01 (SPAdes) (version 2) | ecosystem: Environmental > Aquatic > Freshwater > Ice > Glacier...
CTGACGTGTGAAAACTCCGATGCACACCGAGAGAAGATCGCGAAACGAGGTCACGAGCACGCGATGTTGTATCACACATGTGAAGCACGGGTGAGATACCTGCTGAAGGAGATCGGGCATGGACTGCCATAAAAGGTTGCTGCATGAAGATCCTCTTTGTTAGGGTGTTTGGTATTGGTAATGCCGTACTCTCGATCCCTGCCATCAAGCACTACCGTGACACAGGCCATGATGTAACTGTCATGGTTGGTTCCACCAAGGATGATTTCGGGGCCAGTGAGGTGCTCAGCAGACTCCCTGGTGTGAGTGTGGTTGGTAACAAACCAGGTGTTATTCGATTTGAGGACTTCGATCACATCGTCCTGTCGATGCCGTACGACGGGAGATATGGAACCCAAGCGAACACAAATTTCCCATGTGAGGTCCATGACGGTCGCCCTCGACCTGACCCGTCCACATTCGGTTTCTCCTCGTGGGAGAGACATGAAGCCAAGTATCAACTCGAGATAGCTGAACGCGTCACCGGTAGGCGGCATAGCTGTCCCTTAGACAGTTCTTTCTGGGATGAACCAATCACCGACGACGGCTTTGTCTATCTTGGGATCGGCCGCAAATATGACGACGCAGGATTCTGGGACAAAAAACACTGGGGTGATAAGAACTTCATCGAGTTTGCGAAGCTGGTGCTAGACAACCATCCTGAGAAGAGCATAGTCTGTACAGGTGGTCTGCAGGATCTCTCTGGTACAGGACGATCATTAATCAGCGACCTCTCATCCTACAAGGAGAGGTTTAAGTTCTCGTTACATACAGATCTTCAGCATTCATTCAGAAGGATCGCCTCCTGTAACTCATATGTCGGAAATGACACTGGTATGATGCACGTCGCAGCCTCCATGAACAAGCCCGTGGTGGCTGTCTTCAATTTCGAGAACACTATCGTGAAGAACCATCCGCTGTGTGAAAACTGGCGCGTCCTCCAAGGCCATGAGGAACCTGTCAGTGTTGGCATAGTATATAATTCTTGGAAGGAGCTGATCAATGGGTAAACGAATTCTAGTCACCGGTGGCGCCGGATTCATTGGAAGGCAGATCATTCGCTCACTGTCTCCTGTTTGGGATCAGAGCACAGATGGTGAACCCCCTGCTAATCATGTGATCGATATCCTAGACAAGGCTCCGGTCTTGTTTAAAAATCTGAAACATCTGTCTAGTTTTAGGAAGTTCTTGACAGACGTAGAGTCTGTCAAGAACGAGTATGATGTAATCATCCATGCGGCAGGCATCTCTGACAGTCGTTTTGATGATGTCGAGAAGTTGATGAAGACCAACTACGAGATGACAGCTAAACTGTTTGACAAACAGCAGAGTTTCACAAACTGTAAGATGATCTACTTTTCATCTGCGTCTGTATATGGTGATCTTCCTTGCGATGAGGAGACGAATACATTCCAGCCGCAGACCCCATACGCATGTTCAAAACTTCTGGGTGATCACCTAGTGAGAGGTACATTACGTACATGCATTGTACGACCTTTTAACGTGTATGGCCAGGGAGAGTTCTCAAAGTATGAACACACCCAATCATTCATTTATCGGGTGGCATGTGCGGCGGCAAACATGTACAGGAAAGAGAGTAGACTGAACGTCCATTCATTAGATACGTTACGTGATTTTATTTCTGTAGAAGATGTCGGCAACTCCATCGCTGGATTCGTGAACTCTGCTATGAACGGTCACTTTTTCCAAGGTGAAGTCTACAATTTTGGAAGAGGTAAAGCGATCTCAATTCGTGACATCATCGCCACAGCTGCAGATGAAATTGGTGGATCACAGCAGTTTGCATATCTGGTTGACAACCCATACAAACCGGATGCATACCAGAACGTTTCGAAGGCTTTATTCACCAATTCGTACTCGAGGCCGTACGATCCTACAACTTTTCGTGATCCGTTAGAAGACCTAAGGTTGATGATTAGGTTTTTCAGGTCGAAGAAGGAAATGTGATGAGCAGACTTAATGTACTTCCCCGTGGATCTCATCACCGCGCAGAGAAGAGTTGGGGATATGAGATTTGGGTCGAGAACAACAACGAGTACTGTGGCAAGGAACTGCACTTCACCGAGGTCGGTGGCTCCACCTCTATGCATTTCCATGTAATGAAACGTGAGACCATGTATTGTGTGGTCGGCGCGTTTACTATCGAGTACATCGATACGAACGACGGTAGCCGCCATGACATCATACTCACAGAAGGAAGCTCTGTCGAGATTCCAAGGCTGACGCCTCACAAGATTAGCTCCCTGCTTCCTGACTCACTGCTGTTAGAGTTCAGCACTCCGCACGAGGACCAGGATTCCTTCCGTCTCTCCAGAACACAAGGTTTATGATGAAGATTAACATCATCGGGCCGTTCACGGTCAACGCACCGTTTGCCTCAGAGATCGCCTTCTCGAAAGGACTTCGAGCAATCGGTCATCAGGTCGTGGAGTATGATCCGAATATCGATTCGGTGGACTTGCTTGCGCGCGACGCAGACTTCACGCTGGTCTTCAAGACCGCCCTGGACCACAACGACATCCTCCTAGAGATGCCAAATGTGATATTGTATCAACCAGATGATGTGAGGTTCCCTCACATCCAGCAGATGCTGGTACAGATGCGACAGTACTCAGAGCATCTGCTGCTGTTCCGAAAGATCGACACCATACCAGAGCAGTTGGGAAGGCTAGCCTTTAAGACTATCCACACACTTCTAATGACGGCAGATCCAGACATCTACTATCCTGTAGAATGTGAGAAGGACATCGATTTCTGCTTCATTGGTTCACTTGGCTCACACGCCCACTGGCAGCGTCATGAGATGATCGAGGCCTTGCAGGCAGAGGGTCACAACGTGGTCTGGGGATCGACTCAGGACATCAGTGTGATCAGGCAGATGTATAACCGTGCTAAGGTCGTTCTGAACCATGCATCAGACGAGTCCTTACCAGTTGGTCAAGGATACGGATATCAGTGTAGACACTTCGAGGCAGGCATGACGCGCTCATGTCTCCTGTCCAATAGGGAGCTAGAGGAAGACACCCTGAAGAGCTTTGTTCGTTTCGTGGATAAGGCAGATCTCATCTCTCTCGCTAGAGAACTTATGGACAGTGAGGCCACCAGAAAGATGATGGCGAATCTTCTGTACGATGAGGTGATGGAGAAGCATCATCCCGTGGTGCGTGCCAAGGAACTTACAAATATCCTGGAGAGCCTATGATCCGACTTAATCTAGGGTGTGGCAATGACGTGCGACCCGACTACACCAACGTGGACTTTCGTGCCGTGAGGCCGGAGGTACAGGTGGCTGATCTGTCGACACTTCCGTGGATGTGGACCGATAACTCGGTCCAGGAGGTCATGATGCTGGACTTTCTCGAACACTTCGAGTTCGCGAAGGCCAAGCCAATCTTGCTGGAGTGTAGGCGCATTTTACACACCGGCGGACTTCTTGTTGTCCAGGTCCCTGACATGCAGATCTGTGCACGTGCGATTGTCGGAATGTCGATCCCATGCAACCAGTGTGGAGAAGAGATGCCAACCGAGGACGAGAACGGACATTGTTGGCGTTGTCACCAGGACTGGGATGACGTGAAGGAGGTTGCTATCAAACGAATGTACGGCGGCCAGGACTTCCCTGGAAACTACCATATGAACGGTTTCACCAAGTCGTCGCTGCATGCTCTTCTTACAAACACAGGGTTTGTCGGACAGAAGTTCGTCGAGGAGGACCACATGCGTGACAACTGGAACTTGAAGCTAGTCGCGAGGAAATTCTGATGAGGATCGCGTTCGTTGGCATCAAACGACCGTTCAAGACGATCACCAAAGACATCGGTATCGACTACGAGACGTTTATACGTTTCCACATCGAACTTCCTTTTTATTACTCGAAGTATGGTAAGAATGACATCTTTGTCACTACCGTCGATACAGGTGCGAAAACAATTTTCGATGACGATGAGTGGGAAAACCCAGAACATAACATCTACACTCGAGAAGATAAAGATGCGATGATTTGGGTGGTCCAGGAATCATACCTCACCTCAATGCCAGAGGAACAAAAGCCTGAGGTGGTTGTTCACTGGCGTGCGTGGCAGCAATGGGCATGGGATGCTTGTCCGAATGCCACACACTTGCTCCATACTTGTGATCACACCTACGGTGAGGAATGGAAGAGCAATGCGAAGACCGCATTGGGAAACGGACAGCTCTCCCGGATCATCGCGTTCGAGACGTGGCACGTCCGCCAACTACAACAAGAGCTTCAGGTCGGTTTCGAGAATTTCGTGACTCAGCTTCATCTCGGCGTAGATACAGAGATCTATTATCCAGCCGAGAAGGACCCATTTAAGTTGCTCTGGGCATCAGATCCAGGCCGTGGACTTTCAGGGTGTCTCGATGTATTCGGAGAGCTGTACAAGAAGGACCGGCGGTATCACTTACATGTCCTACAACCGGACTACGTGAAGGAACAGCTGTCGGTGAGCCACCCTGGCATCAAAGTACACAGGAACATCAAGAACAGTCCAGAGCTGTGGGACATGTTCAACACCTCCATGTTCGTGCCGTACACCTCGACGTTCATGGAGCCGTCCTCACGTGTCCATCGGCAAGGGATGTCGGCAGGAAGTGTGGTGCTTTACCCCAGTGATCACGGGTCTCCATCTGAGCTTATAATCAACGGAAGGACCGGTGTAATCATTCCCCGGTCCTTAAACAAATACTTCTGGGCACAGAAGATCAACGAGATCAGGGAAAGCGGACAGCACCTCTCCATCGGAACCCAGGCCCGCATGTTCTCCCTCACGGAGGACTGGTCGGTACAGGCAGAACGCTTCAATAGAGTCATAAAGGAACTGCGACGATGAACATCAACGATCCCGATTTTTTCCCCAAGTTTGACATCAAGAACCAAGTTGTCGGGCAGGTCGGCCATGGTTATATCGGTCAGGCGGTAGACGAGCTGTTTAAGCCTCACTGTCAGGTTCTTGTGTCTGACAAGGCGAAGCCCCACCTACAGACACTTTCATCGGTGGTCAAGAACGCCGATATTATCTTTGTGGCTGTTCCCACGCCCATGAACCAGGATGGTTCGTGTCACACAGGGATCGTTGAGTCGGTGCTGCAGGACATCCAGAACACTGCGCTACAGGAGTCGAGGGAACTCGATGACTTCATCGTCGTCATCAAGAGTACTGTTCCTCCGGGATTCACCCAGAGAATGAACGACAGATTCGCCCTGCGTATCGTGTTCTCTCCGGAGTTTCTCACCGAGAAGAGCAGTGTCAAGGACTTCAAGACGGCCAGCAGGCTCATCCTCGGTGGACATATCGACGACGCAAGTGTGGTGTACAAGTTCTTCGAGTCAGTCTGGATCGACCGTATCCCGGAGAACTACGTCAGTCACCCGGACGGTCCTGTGACCATCCTGAACTGTAGCTCGACCTCGGCCGAGGCCACCAAATACTTCACCAACTGTTACCTCTCCACCGTGGTCACCTTTGCGAACGAGTTTGCCCTGCTCTGCGAGAAGCTCGGTGTAGAGTATGACCAGGTGAAGACCCTGGCACTGCTTGACACCCGCCTCTCTCCCTCACATCTAGACGTCCCAGGACATGATGGTAAGCGTGGCTTCGGAGGTTCATGTTTTCCTAAGGATGTCAGTAGTATCAGACATGTAGCCAAGGAGCTTGGCACCGGTGAGAAGCTGTTCACTGCCGTGGTCGAACGTAATGAGGAGGTCCGTGGGGGGCGTGATTGGGAAGAGCTTAAGGGTCGGGCGGTCGTTGAGAAGTGAGCAAGCATGAGTGCCCTGAAGATCCTGACGTGTTCTTCGAGTTGCTGGAGTTATATCTCACCTACCGCAGAGATCCATCAGAGGGATACATCGAGTGTCGTATATGTGGCGGCTTCTATCCTATGACTGAGCCAGAGGAGAAGAAAGATGATTCTTCGATTTCCAGAGGATGAGGACCTTCTTGCCTGGGAGGTCGCGAACAACAAGGTGGTGTTCACAAATGGATGTTTTGATATCCTACACCCTGGTCACCTCGCAGTTGTACGACAGTGTGTCAGGCGGGCCAAAGACATGTTTGGCATTGTGGTCATAGGGGTGAACTCCGATCACTCTGTGGGGATGCTCAAGGGATCTGGTAGGCCCATCTTCGACGAGACCCACCGTACAAGACTACTCAACAGTTTTCGTGACGTGTCGGTCGTAGTCATCTTCGAAGGTCCTGACCTCCTTGACCTGATCAACGTCGTGAACCCGAAGGTCGTAATCAAGGGTGGCGATTACAAGCATGATGAGATCATCGCCGGTGAGGCGAAGGTAGAGATCGTACCGTTTGTCGACGGGCACTCGACGACAAAGATCATCGATGAAATCGCACGTATGGAAAATCTGGGAAATCACGAAAAAGACTGATGTATAATAGACTAGGTGAGAGTCCTAGTCTATGGTGATTTCGTGATCGACAAGTACACCCGGGTCTCCGTGACCAGGCAGTGTCCAGAGGCAGCAGATGCCCCGGTCTGTGACATCGGTGAGACTATCTTCCAGCGTCTTGGGTGTGCAGGAAATACCCTACAGAATGTCGTTGCCATCGCCAAGGATTCTGGCGACCCGGTCGATATCTGGTACGGTGGGATCTCCGGCTTCCATCCCCCATTCACGACGCTGAAGCTCTGTACATCGTCAAATCTTATGAAGATTGACGCGAACTACATAATCAAAGAGCGACTTGTCACGCAGGATGACGAGATTGTCTGTCGGCTTGATAACCGACGGACTTTTTCTGTTTCCGCACCTCTAATCACCCCCTGTCCTGAGTTTGACCTCGTGATCATCTCTGACTACGGCTTTGGCGCGGTCACCGCTGAGGTGGCCGCCAAGCTGCTAGCGATCGGAAAGATCTCCATTGTCGACTCCAAGCGAGAGGATCTTACAATCTTCAGGGGTGCCACGGTCTTCAAGCTTAACGAGCATGAGTATAGCAGGCAGGTCGCCCGGATGGCCACCACCGACGACAGGTGTGTAGAGGCGCTGTGCCACTACTGCATTGTCTCCCTTGGGGACCGTGGGTGTGTGGTGAAACATTTCGAAGGACAGGGAAAGTCCTACCGGATCGACAGCGCGCACCATCGCAGTTTCCCCGCCGATGCCGAGGTCGATGTGACCGGGTGTGGCGACACGTTCACCGCAGCGCTTGGTCTCCGCCTCTGTGAGGTTCCAGAGATCCACAGTGCTGCCAGATACGCGAACTATCTTGCTTCGCGAGTTGTCTCACATATGGGTCCAGCCGTCCCATCTGAGACAGAACTAAAGACGGCGAAAGGAATCTGATCTATGAAGCTTGCACCCGAAGTACTGGCCGAACTCATCGATATCTTTATCCAGGGTATCACCGAACAGGTGGATGTGTCCAACCGCATGCGCGGTCTCGACCTGAAGGAAGACGGTGTTGCCATCACCTTCACAGCGGAGTGGTTGGCAGCAAACAGGAAGGCCTGAAGGTGGTCTATGAGTACAGGTGCAAACTCTGCGGGGAGGTCACGGAGTACATACGCACCGTCGCACAGCGGGAGTTGCCGGCACCCTGTGAACATTGTCCAGAGGGTGAGGGTGAGCTTATGATCTCCTCGAACTCGTTCTCACTGACAGGTGACTGCTGGGAAAGGGACGGGTACAAGTGATCCTTCTCACCATCTTTCTGACGCTAGTCATCATCACACTAACGACGTTGTTAGTGATCGCCGCCAAGCGCATGCTTCAGTTACAGTCATCCCTTCAGGTCCTTGACGACAGTATCGAGATGTTGGTGAGGTACTGCAAGAAGCTGAGGGAACACGCACTTATCTCCGATGCACCGGAGGTCGTGAAGTTCCACAAGCTCGTGATGGAGGTCTCCAATCTCATGAAGAAGGAAGTCAAGGTCGAGGAGGAGATTACAAATGGCTGAATATTTTGGACCGACGGCGGACGAGGCGATCAACCGATATAACACATGCACGGTCAATGGACAGAGGAATGAGATCTTCAACACAGAGATCAGACCTGTGTTTGAGAAGCTGGTCCACAATTTAATCTATGTCTACAAGTTTCAGAAGCTTGACGACATCCAGACACTCAAGGCAGAGTGCCTCACACACCTGTACGAGATGCTTCCGAAGTTCGACGCCAACCGTGGCAGTAAGGGTTTCTCCTACTTCAACGTGGTGGCCAAGAACTGGTTCATCAACAAGAGCAAAGAGTACAAGAAGAAGGATAGGAACGAAAGTGAGCTGTTCTATGACCTTGATCATGAGAACGTTCGACACAACCCTAGCGTGGTTGTAAAGCCTTTCGAGGAGAACATCCTGGAGAAGGAGTTCTGGGTGGCGTTCTCAAAGAAAATGACCGAGTGGCGTGGGCAGGTTGTGAAACCGAACGAGCGTCTGGTTCTGGACGCAGTTATCTTCCTCTTCCAAAACTCAGGAATCGTCTCTATCTATAACAAGAAGGCGATCTCGATCTACGTCAGAGAGATAACTGGGCTCAACGCAAAGCAGATCGCCAACGCTCTAAAGAACCTCAGAGACCTCTACCTGGAATTCAAAAAGGACTACGATAGCGAAGATGGCGGAAGATACGAAGAAAGTTCTGACATTTGAGGAAGTAGCGAACTCCGTCAAGGACAACGTCGAATCTGACCGCAAGCGTTTGCTTGAGGTCGTCGATGCGATGGAGAATCTCATTGAGAACGACTCGAACGCTGCGCTGGTGATGATCGAGCAGATGGTAAAAGCCCACGATGTCCTGAACCGTATGACGCAGCAGACCGCGAACCTGGCAGCTATGCTGCTTAAGGACAAGATGAGAGTCCTACCCGATGACGAGAACGACTCGGTCTTCAATGATATCGGTGAAGACGCTTTCTCCGTGAAACACGAGGAAAACTGATGGCTGACGACCTGACCCAGATATCCATGGACGAACTCACCCGCAGGCTTAACAACCTTGCGGTCGAGTACGATCAGGCCGCGAAGGCCGCGATGGCGAAGCTCGCCAAGGTAGACAACCTACGCAAGGAGCTCTCCCCGCTCGCCGAGGAACTCTCGCGTAGGATGAACAATGGCTGATTTCTTCCAGGATAACGAACGGTTCCGCCGTCCCGAGATCATGCTCGGGGAGCTCCTGCGAAAATATTCACGCGGAGAGATGACCGAGACCTCGTCTTCCCCGAAGGTAATCCACCGTGCCGTGGTGTTGGCGATCGATGAGAACGGTGGTTCACTCTCCGGCGACAACTCCAGGGCGTCCGTTGTGGGTGTCGGTGTCGATGGGAAGGAACGGACCTACCAGTCTGTGCTCGGTCCGAAGAACCCACGGAACAGTGTAAAGGCCATCATCATCGATGAGGCAAGGGACTCGTTCATAGATGAGTCAGCCGCCAGGGTACTCTGGCCGTTCTTTCCACCAGACCAGTTCTGCATGCCTATCTCCCCAGGAGAGCACATCTACACGATGTTTGAAGACAAGGCGTTTCAGCACGGCCTATGGCTCTTCAGAATCTCTGGGCAGGACGATCCGAACTTCCTCACTGGCGAGGAGTTCTTCCGAGCACAACTCGGAGGTAGAGACCTCAACGGCTACTTTGATGGTGGCACGGCCCCAGTCCAACAGAAGTCCTCGGATGCATTCTCGACCAGGGTCTCTTCCAAGAAAAAACATAACGATCTCTTCGGCGGATGACACATGTCTTATGATATCTTGAGGGAGTCTGTTCCGATCCTGAAACGTCGAAAAGGGGACATGGTGGTCTCAGGACCGAACAATGCCAGTATCATCATCGGAAGAGATCGGGTCGGGGCGGTAGACAGTGGCTACGGCGATCGCCCTGGCGCAGGTGCTATCCATATCGTGGTGGGTAGACAGGGAGAGGATCCTTCCTTGCAGTCGGACGGTGCGGCGATCTATATCTCGGCCAAATGTGATCCTGACGACGCCCTAGACATCGACCAAGGATCGAATGAAAGAGGCGTCTCTACCGTCGTACTTCGTGGTGATAGTCTGAGACTGTCTGCCAGGAAGGACCTAAAGATCAGTGTCGGGAGTGCGTGGATTCATATCAGACAGGACGGAACCATTATCCTTGATGGTGACATCCAGCTCGGTGAGGGGACCACAGAGCATCTCGTGCGTGAGTCATTCGTGAACAGCACGTTCGCAGCGCACACCCATCCGCATCCACTGGGACCCACCGGCCCCACAGCGATGCTGGCCCCACCGACGGTCTTCACATCCAAATCACGGGGTTAAGCGCCGCAGACAGGCAGCCAGGTCGCATACTTACAGGTGCGCATGGCGTATAACTTCACCCTGCCGTTCCAACTGGCAACATCTTCCAACGGTTACTTCGAGGTAACGGAGACCGTACTAGACTCAGTTGTGTCCAATGCACGGTCCCTCTTGGTCACGAACTGGGGTGAGAGGCCGATGAACTACTACTTCGGCTGCAACCTCCGCCAGTTCCTGTTCGAGCAGAAGACCGACGGGCTTCGTCATTCAATTGCCGACCGGATCAGTGAGCAGTTCGCTAGGTGGTTCCCGTTTCTCGCCATCGACGAACTGAACGTCCTGTTCTCAAGTGATGAGACCGCGCTCGGTGAAAACGCTATGGCGATTAGGATCACATTTAGGTTTAGCAAAGATCCGAGCAAGGCAGCGACGATCATCCAGGTAGTCAACCCCTGACGGAGTAACTGAGAATGGCTAGGGAAATCACAAGACTGAGGGACATCTCGCTCCTGAACAAGGACTTCGACGCGTTCAAGCGTGACCTCCTGAAGTTTGCCGATGCGCACGCCAGTGGCGTACTCACCGACCGGTCCACACCGTCCACCACGATGGCGTTAGTGGAGCTCGCGGCGTTCGTGGGCGATTCATTGGCGTTCTACATTGACCAGCAGTTCAACGAGCTGAGACCAGACACCGCCAGGCAGCTAGAGAACGTCGTTGCGTTCGCTAAGGCGAAAGGCTACCGCCCGCAGGGAAAGGCGGCAGCAAGAGGGACACAGGCATGGATCATTGAGGTTCCTGCCATTGTGAACGAGCTCGGTCAGGTGGTACCCGACGACAACTATGCCCCGGTCATCTCCAAAGGAAGTCGGGCTGCGGCTACCAATGGTGTCTCCTTTGAGACCTTGGCAGACCTCGATTTCTCCCTTTCTGATGGTCGACAAGTTACTGGATCAGCCTTTTCCGACAACGGACTCCCCAGCCATTTCGTGATGCGAAAGTTCGTGGACATAATCGCAGGTGAGACGAAGACAGAGAGTTTCGTCATCACAGAGTTCAGGAAATTTAAGACCATCGAATTGGCCGATGCAGACGTCATCGAGGTGATCTCGGTGACAGATAGCGAGGGTAACGAGTGGATCGAGGTAGACTATCTCGCTCAGGACTGGGTGTTCGACGGCACAACTAATGATGCCACCGATTCGGAGGATGTCCCGTTCGTCCTCAAGGTTGTCTCGGTCCCCAGAAGGTTCGAGCGCAGCTGGAACCCGTCTACCAAGAAGACATCGCTGATATTTGGGTCTGGTGACGGTGTGAACTTCGACGATGAGCTCATTCCGAACGTGGCAGACTATGCCCTTCCACTGTATGGGAGGCGCACACTCATAAGCACAGCGATCGATCCGAGGAACTTTCTTCTCACCAGGAGTATGGGACTCAGCCCTTACAACACCACGCTAACTGTGACCTACCGCACAGGGGGTGGTCCTGAGGGCAACGTGGACCCACGTACTATCCAGACACCAGTGGACGTGAGTATCTCGTTCGGCTCAACAAACCTGAACGCGGTGATCAAAGGCGACGTCGAGAACTCCGTCCAGTGTGTGAACATAGACAAGACGGAGGGTGGAAAGGCTGAGGAGAGCGTTCGAGACATCAAGATCAACGCCGCCGCCTACTTCGCCGCCCAGGAGCGGTGTGTGACCAGGGAGGACGTCATCTCCAGGGTCCTGTCCTTGCCTGCCAAGTTCGGTAGCTCGGCCAAGGTATATGTCAAGAAGGACAGTCTCTCGCCGTTCTCCATTGATGTACATGTACTGGCATATGACTCGGCCGGTCACCTTACGACCGCAGCTTCCACACTGAAACATAACATCGCCACATATCTCCGTCAATATAGGATGCTGACTGATGGATACAACATCCTTGACAGTGACATCATAAACTTCAGGGTCAATTTCGGTGTGGTGGTCTCTCCCAAATTCAACAAGGGAGAGGTCCTCTCACGATGTATCGACGCAATGGTGACATACTTCGATCACGAGCGATCGCAGATAGGACAGCCGATCGTTCGGTCAGACGTAAGTGCAGAGCTGCAGGGTGTGGCTGGTGTCATCTCGGTCTATGAGCTGACCTTTTCGAACGTATTCGGACAGATGGACCTGTCGGACTACGCCTCGACCCGCTTTGACTTCCGTGCATCGACCAGGAGTGGTATCATCTACGCTCCGGAGGATTCGATCTTCGAGTTGAAGTTCCCACGTAAAGACATCATCGGGGTGGCTAAGTGATTTTTCGAATTTATCCCACGAAGGACACATTTGTGTCCAATGTGCTACTCCGATCGATCCCGCAGACCGGCTCCAACTATGGACACGCTGAGTCGCTGGAGCTGTACAAGATCGCCGGAATCTCCGGAACCACAAGTGTCAACTCCGGTTCACAATATTCTAGGCTCCTCCTCCAGTTCAACACAGGGACACTGGACACCTTCGTCGACATGGGTTATGTGCAGGCGAGGGCCAAATTCTTCTACATGAGGCTCATCCATGAGACCACCTCCGAGGCACTCCCGTCAAGTTTCGATGTGGAGGTGTTCCCGGTGTCTGGCACATGGGATGAGGGTCGAGGCATGGACACCTCTGACCATACCGACAAAGGTGTGGCTAACTGGTGGAAACGGACGTCCGCCGAGTACTGGACTTCACGCGGGGGAGATTTCCTAGCCAACCCACGTCTGACGACTCACTTCGATCTCGGTAATGAGAACCTAGATGTAGATGTCACGTCGATCTTTCAGTCGTGGGCATCAGGTACGTTCCCTAACGACGGACTCCTTGTGAGGATGACCTCCTCTGTGGAGGCAGTTAGCAACTACACAAACCACTATCTCAAGAGTTTCTATAGTAGACACTCCCAGTGGCCTGACCGACGTCCATACGTAGAGGTCAGGTGGAACGACTTCATGGGTGACGACCGTGGAAGGATGCACTGGAACCGAACAGGTTCGGTGTATCTACACAACGTCGTCGACGGCCAGTATCAGAACCTGTCCATCGGATCAAATGCACTGATCGTCGCGCTGGCAGATGCCAGCGGGACAGTCATGAGTCTCACCGCCTCGGCCACAGGACTGACCGGCATCTACAGCGCCAGTTTCGCACTTCCTACCGGTTCATACTCCGGATCGCTCTTCTACGACAAATGGGGATCTGGATCATTCTCGTTCATGACAGGAACGGTCTCATTTAGCACTGAATCACCAGTGACCACGACCCCTTCAAGGGAGTACATCGGTAGGGTTGTCAACCTGCGTGACTTCTACGAGCCTGATGAGACCGTCCGTTTCGACACCTATTTCCGTAGGAAGAGCTACAAGCCCAGCGTTGTTCTCACGTCGTCCGCAAACTTGCGACCTGACATTATGGAGCGGGCGTTCTACGCGATCGAGAACGACTCCACCCGTGAGCGGGTGATCCCATTCGGGACCGGATCCTTACAGCACACACGTCTGTCATACGACTACCAGGGAAACTATTTCGTATTTCCGATGTCCAACCTGCACTCAGGTGAGGTGTACAGGGTGATCTTCATGGTCGAGAAGGACGGGCAGAAACAGGTTCTGGACAATGACATCAAATTTAGGGTGAGATGACCAGAGACCTTTTCAAGCTATTCGACACTGTGGGCATTTCCCACGACAGGCTCGTGGCCAGTGAGGCACAGAGTCTGAGTGACATGGCAACAGACGAGACAGAGCAGGACTTAATCATCAGGAGATCAGAGAGACTCCTGGAGACCGAACTCAAGGTCGACTACAATGATTTCGCGAACCATGTCTGGTTCAACAGTGCCCTCGACTACTTCAATATCTCTGGTGAGAAGATACTGAACAAGTACCCGTCGGCCGGCACCCGCGCCGATCTTGAGAATTTCGTCGATGACCTCGACGGATACCAACGACATGTCCTGAACTCATGGCCGACCCGCCTTGGCCATCTGAACTTTAGGCCGGCCGTGTCTTCGTCATACGTCCAGATCGATGATGTGGGCCAGGAGAACGGTGTGACCAAGACGTCACTCCTGAGCCCTGGCACAGGCTCTATCTCGGTGGAAGCATGGTACAACTCTGCCAGGCCCCTCACAGGCTCAGAGGAGGCCTCCTTCCTGGTCCATAAGGAAGCCACAGCTGGATACTCAGTGTACCTCAGTGGGTCAACGGTTCACTTCAGAGTGATGTCTGGCTCATCTAATGTGACCGTCAGCGCACCAGCCAGTATCAACAGTGATGGTTATGTGATGGGCGTCCTGGATAGGTCGACCATCTCAGGGACACTTCTCATTTATACAGGATCACTCACACGTTTTCCTGTCCTTGTGTCCAGCGCCTCGGTTACCTTCGGTGGACATCTCTATGGTGCAGCCAGTGCGAGTCTTTTCATCGGAAGCGGCTCTGTCACCGGAAAGACGACGATATTCTACTCTGGCACCGTGGACGACGTTCGTATCTGGCGCGTACCGCTCAGTCTCGAACACATGAGTTCATCCTACAACAGGAAGAACTTCGCACAAAGCTCACTGGTGGGGTTGTGGCGGTTCAATGAGACCGGCTCGACAGGTATCACCGGACTCGATAGTATGGTCGCCGACTACTCAGGTCATGGTATCAACGGCAGGATCAGGAACTACTGGTCAGGTGCGAGAGGATCAGGTTCGATGTTCTATGAAACACCGGACCCCATGATGGACATCCGCAATCCAGAGGTCCTTACGTACGTTACCCTGCAACAGGCGTCAGGGTCGGAGTACGACAGGAACAACACCGCGAAGATCACAGACCTGGTTCCTGCGGCGTACCTCGAGGTCTCCAACGACCAGGACTCGGACCTCGTGAGGAACTTTCTCAATATCCTCGGACGACACTACGACAGGTTGAAGCTCTACGCACAACATCTCGCCTACACACTACGTGTGAACTACAGCGAGTACGACCAGGTCCCTGATTCCAAGCTGGAGGACATGGCTAAGTTCTTTGGTTGGGAACTTCCTGGTGGTTTCGCCAACAGTACGGCGATGCAGTACATGATGGGCCGTGATGTCCAGCTCGGTGAACTGTCAAACGAGGAACTTGACCAAAAGCTGTATGAGATCAAGGTGCAGTTCTGGCGTCGGACCATGAACAACCTGGCACACATCTACAAGACGAAAGGTACTCGGGAGAGTGTTGAGTCCTTGATGCACGTGTACGGCGTGAACGACAATTTCGTCCGCCTTAAAGAGTACGGGTATACCAACCGCAACTCCATCGAAACACAGCGTATGAAGGCCGAGAAGAGTTCGTACGCCCTGTGGAGCAACACAAGCTCTCTGTATGGATCTGTCACGCACTCCCCGGTGGGCCAGCTGGTTCCGTTGGCCAACTACACCGTAGAGACCAGGCTTAGATGGCCAACCACAGCAAGTGTCGTGATGGCCGCCACGACCCTGTCTGGATCGGTGTGGAGACTTACCATGGGTGATGAGGAGTCACTCCGATGGGAGAGGAACGCCCTCTCGTCTAACACTGGCTCACTCATCCTGATACTTCCCCAGACGGCACTAACCATGTCGGGCCTTCCGATCTTCAACGACAAGTGGTATCACACCAGTGTCGTGAAAAACGTTACGTCTGGAACCTACATCATCGGTGTACGGCAGGAGGACAACGGTGTGCTGGTCTACTCCACGTCCTCGGTGTATTTCTCATCATCGATCGCCGGATTTGTCACAGACCCTGTCAACGCCAGTAAAATTTCTGTAGGTCAGTCAGGAACGTTGGCCACCCAGCAGTGGCAGGATGAGTTCAGACTGTGGAACTCTCCGCTGCTCCCAACAGAGCTGGACGACCACACCCTCAACTACCAGAGCTACGGACGTAGTTTTGCCTCTAAGAACCGTGACCTTTGTATCCACTGGAGGCTGAATGACGGTGTTACTGCGACAGCTGCCGGTGTACTTACCTGTACAGATTTCTCCTTGAACACCCGACACGGTACAGGTAGCTTTCCGTCTGGCTCGTTCCCGTTCAAGAAGTTCTTGAACTCATACAACTATATCGGATCACCTGACTTCGGTTGGACAGAGAACAAGGTGAGAGTGTTCGACGGTAAGACCATCAAAGCCGTGGACAGACCGGTGGACTCTAAGCTGCTTGCGCTCGAGTTCAACATGATCGACCAGCTCAATGAGGACATCTCGCAGATGAACGACTCCTTGGATGAGATGAACGATGTGATCGGAAACGGCGCGACGATGTATCGCTCCTCATACACTGGACTGGAGACCATGAGACGTGAATATTTCCGCCGTCTGACCGGTCGACTCAATTTCCGTGTGTTTATCGACATGTTGGACTTCTTCGATAAGTCATTCATTGAGGTTGTCAGGAAGTTGATCCCTGCCCGTGCAGTGTTCCTCGGGGACGAGATCGTGGTCGAGAGTCACATGTTGGAGCGTCCGAAACACCAGTACGAGTACAGACCGATCCGTGAGATCCAGAACATTCTCATCGGCGTTATCAGGATGCTCAAGAGATGAGTAAAGACCCGAAGATTAAGTTCTACAACGACAGTACCTCTGTCATGAGAGGTCTTCTCACAGACGGCGAGTTGTACTCGCTCGTTGAAGGATCAATCGCAGGGTTTGCCACCCTCAACCTGGGCGGGCAGACTTGGGGCGTCGGAGCTAGAGGATGGACCGGCGGAAACACCAACGGTTACACTTTTGCTAGAAAAGGTGTTGAGGCGGAAGGTTCTCACCTATTTGAGCAAATTGTCAGAGGATTAGACTGGATCGCTTGATAGTTACCTGAAGGACAAAAAGCCATGGCTATACAACTCTCTGTTTCTGTTAGGAATGCCCGTCTAGATGCGATCGAGACGGCCACAGGCACCAGCGCGGTCGTGAAGATCAAGACCGGTCCACCTCCGGCGACCTGCGCCACCGCAGACAGCGGGACGGTCCTGGCGACGTTGAACCTGTCATCGGACTGGTTAGACGCCGCCGCGAGCGGTGTGAAAGCGAAGACAGCAACTTCATGGGTGGACTCCTCCGCCGACGCTGACGGCACCGCCGCCCACTTCCGTATTTACGCATCTGACGGTTCGACATGTCATATCCAAGGCACCGTGACTGCTACCGCCGGCGGCGGGGACATGACACTCGATAACGCGGTTCTTGCCGTGGGACAAGTTGTGTCCATCACGACCTTCACGCTCACCGACGGAAACGCCTGATCGTCGTTTGGAGGTACTGAATGCCCGTCGCAGCAGTCACAGTTACACTGGGCGCTGTCACGTCCGGCCCAGTGTATCCTGCGACTGGATCTGACTTCTATTCTGTCACAGGTTTCAAAGCCAAGTCACTCTATCTGTTTACTGAACTGAGCGGTACAGTCTTTGACCGCGCAGGTACAGTTGACCTCACAGAGTCGGGGACCCCCACATATAGTTATGAATCGAAGGGTGGAAGGCTCGGTGTACTCTCTGATACCGTCGGCGATCGGCACACAAACACCACAGTGAACGAGCCCGCAGCTGCGGACTCGTTCATATATGGTGTTGTTGCAACACATGGAGGTGTCGGTCAGGGTGACATTTTTGGTTACATGGCAACTGTGACTAGAGATTACGCCAACATCTACGTTCCCAATAACAACCTCGGTAACGTGGCATGGCGCCTTGTCTCTAACGCTAGTACACAGGTAACGCATATCGCCACAGGTCTGGCGATGACTTCTGGTAGCAATGTGCGTACCCCACACCTGATCATAGCGCAGGTGGACAGGGCTGCGAACGTCGCAAGGTTACATGTAAAGAGACTCGGTACGGCAGGTGTATCAACGTCAGGAACCCTGGCGGCCCACACTACATTCAACATTGGTGACGTGGCAAATTTCGGAACGCACCCAGGATTCTCGGCCACGGGAAACTCGGTCCACTACGCCTTCGTTCTGACAGGATCTGACGCCGAAGGCACCACCACCCCGGAGAAACTGGCAGAACGTCTCGGCTGGGCGTCTGTAGCTGTCGGTACTGTAGCATATACGCCAGTGGAAGGAAGCCTGGCCAAAACGCTGGGTGCGGTGTCAGGTTCTTCGTCTGCAACGTCAACAATCAGTGGGTGGACGCCTGGGTGGACGCAGACGAAGACCGGTGGAGGCAGTGGATGGAACGCCGGTGCATCATCTGTCGAATCGATCACCGGCGACGGGTACATAGAGTTCATAGCTGGAATCAACTCAGACAAGATGGTCGGGCTCTCTGAGTCTGACCCTAACGCCTCTTATGACACGGTAAAATACGCGATCTATCTTGACACTTCGAGAATCTACAGAGTATATGAACTGGGCAGCTTGAAAGGAGCATTTGGCACAGCGAATGCCAATGATGTGCTCAGGGTCCAACGTAGCGGTACGACCATCTCGTACTATCTAAACCAGACCCTGTTTTACACATCGCTCACGCTCACATCCCAGCCACTCTTCATAGACACGTCGAATTCTGTCGTCGCTGGAACGATCGTAGACATCAGACTGTTCGAAGGTGGGGAAGACAAGCACTTCACCTGGAAAAATGAGATAAACGTCACCCATGCGACCCCGCGTACGCTTGGTGCGATAACTGTCTCCTCGTTGGGCTCGGTCGCGATCGCTGGATTATCTGCCACCACACTCGAAACCCTTGTGATGTCGTCAGTGTTGGTCATTAACTCACCACCTGTGCTGATCATCCCAGCGGCTCAGGACAACTCCCGTACCATTCACTTCCTTGAAAGGAGTGGGTATGACGTCTCTAAGACAGTTGGAGGATCTATCAGAAAGAACAGGTCATGATTTTACCACACGGACGGGTGTTGCGTTGGACTCACTATCCTGTCCTATGGGTTCGCACGTGGAGGGTGCCGACATTCTCCAGCAGATCGCCTGTGGACTTGGATGGCTCTGAGACGCTATTTACGGAACTACCATGACTGACGACAGGATCTACAGTTTCACAGGGAGCGTCTTCCTCGAGTATGACCAGGCCTACACCGAGTTGGCCGGTGGCACTCCGGTGATGCTCCCCAGGCAGTTGTCTGTCTTCAAAAGTTCGTCCACCGAGCAGTACCAGGGGATGCGTTATCGCGATATGCGACAGCGTAAGCAGCTGAACATTGAACAGCTGGACGTCTCTTCGTCACAGGCCTGGAGCCAGACGAGAATCGGTATCTCCAACCAGACATTCGTGTCCCAGCCGATCTCATCGTCAAGACATGAGGTCCAGAACAAGGGTTGTTTTCTGAGTGGAACAGAGAAAATCAGCACAGGTCCAATCCCATTCAGCGCATCGATGTACTACGAGAAAAGTTTTCAGCTGCAGAAAAGCATCTACAAATGGGTCGCCACCGTAGGCGATGGTGGATACAATGCGACATTTGGAAACCAGATCGCAGCTTCAGCGTCCGTGGCCACCCCACATCAGATCGGAATCAATATCCCTGACTACGGGTCTATCGTGGACATCCGTGTGTGGGTGGAGATCATGCAGCCGTCTAGCTCGGGTGGCATCGATGGTCACCCCCATCTCGGCCAACTGGGAATCGCGCTGCGTTCACCGAACGTGAGCTTTGAGTCTGGTCATCCGATCAGGAACTTCACCGGTTACGGTGGTAATCCGGCGACACATTTCTCTCCTGCGAACCAAGAGTTCACACTCCTCACCAAGGACAATATCCTTGAGTTCTATAAATCGACCTATCTGTTGTGGGAGTCAAGCCCGGTCGCTACCGGGTCTCATGTAGCCTTTGGCGACCCGTACGCTGGTTCAGGTGGAGATGACTGGACGGTCGCTGGTTCAGCGCTTCGCATGCCTGTCTGGGATCGTGATATGGGTATGCGCACAATCTTCTCTGACGGGGCCAGCACGAAAAATCCCCGCAACATCATTGATGTGTACAGCGGTACGTACCCGAGTGTACTAGCGGTTGGAACCGGTCGTGGGTCGCCTAACGCTGGGGCGACAGATGGTGTTGGGACCGCGATTGGAAATGGTTTCGGGTGGTACTCTGACACCGATTTCGGTACACCTGCAGACGCCGCCGGATCTCCGCCGCCTGGGTGGCTGACCGGAGCGGGTGGTACGGCGGGTCCACTCGAATATCCCACGACAGGTATTAATTATGGTCCTCATGAGATTCAGGCACTTTACCCAATGTTGGACGAGGTCATCAGTAAAAAGATCTATCACAACGAAGGGGTTGACTCACTCACTCTGACCAATAACTGGACCAATTGGCGTTCGTGGATCGGTCACCGACCTGGGCTCCGCGACACCGAGATGAAAGGCAATTGGACACTCCTCATCGCGAATGCTAAAACAAGTGATCCATGTGCGACATATTTGCGACAATGGCGTCTTGAGGTCACATACAGACAGAACATCGACGTGAGAGCAACCATCATTCCTCCAAGACGTCCAAGACGTTCCGGAGGTGTTGACGCACGGCCGGGTCTTGTGCTTAAAAGTGTGATCTCAGGGTCGCATAGACTGGCTATTGATTTGTCCAATGTTACGTTGCAATCCCTTGGTGCACCTGCCGACTATTTTCCGAACGCTATCTACGTCTTGAACGGCTACGAGCTGGAGAACAACCGGACCATCGGTATGACCGATGATCTCCAGGAATTCGAGCGACAGAGCTACGCTGTCTACACGGCACCAGTAGCTGTCTCCTACGGCACCGGAAGCTACAGCAGAGCACTGGTGAACACGGTCCTCAGTCCTGGGCCACTCTTCTCAGGTCCTAAGACAATCTCTTCCGTAATCCGTGCAGGTGTGAACGAGACCACCGAACAGACGGCCATGAGACTGCTAAATGACTTCAGCGGCTCCAACGTCATACTGGACTCATGATCATCGGCTCCAACACCCCCTGACGAAACAGATGACAGGACGATACGTACAGTGTAATGGGCTTCCTCGACAAGACAGAACGGGTCCTTGACATCGTCCTCACCCGTGAGGGCAGGAGACAGCTGTCTGAGGGTCACCTTGACTTTCGATATTTTGTGCTTTTCGATGATGAGGTCGACTACGATCCGTATGTGGCCAACTCAGGGAGTCTGACCGAGGACGGCTTTAAGGAGGCCCGCCAGGCCCTGACAGAGGACACCCTGGTGTTCGAGGCCATCCACGGCCGTCTGATCACAGAGGTATCCGACGCCGACCACACGCTCGGACCGAGGTCACCACTGTTCGACATGCCACAGGGACAGACTATTCTTCCGAAACTCGCGGTTGTTCCGGATGTCACGTCTAGCATCATGAGTGTGACCCAGGCTGTGGTGTCATCGCACGGCCCGAAAAATCGGCCCGCCGCCGCCCTTCGACAGAAACCGACCGTCAGTACGTTCGAGCTAGATGTGAAGAACTACTTCGACGACTCCCTCGACCAGGGTGTATGGGTGAGGCTGTTCACGAGTGGCTCAGAGGGACTACGGGAGGTCATACCGGCCCGTGACTACCTCAATGAGTACTCATATGGCCTCCATGTAAAGGTCGCCGTGGACGAACTAGATGCGACCGTAAAGCGAAAGGCCTCACGTGGCGAGGGTGATACGGAGGTCTGATGCCTGACTCAGGAAGAAAGAACGACACATCACAGTTCGGTAAACTCAAGACGAGGCGACCGGCGACCTCGTTCTCCACGTCATCGTTCTTCGATGCATCGTTTGTCGGGAAGGTCGCTGCTGAGGCAAGCGCAGCGGCGACAGACGTGCAGAAGATGAGTGCCCGGGCGGACTTCGGTGGTATCGAACTCGCGAAACTCAGTGTCTCCCAGTACTCGTCGACAGCAGGACAGGTATCTGCGTCAATAGGGATACAGTTCTTTCAGAACGTTGAGCCAGAGGCATCCACCCCACAGAAGAAGGACGAGAACTCACTCACACCGTTCATCGACAGGATCGAGGTGGAATTCAACAAGGATGGAGGTATGATCGATGGGTTCATTACCCGTACCTTTGTCTCTGTCACCAGACAGGAGATGTTGAAGGCCAGGGCGGTGCGCATCTTTCGTGCCGATCTCGGTCCCTCGAAACAGTCGGTTCCACTGAGCATCGTGGGGATCGGAAAGATCGCCACGCAGACAGGGCGAAAGGGCGCTGACAAGCTCACCACATACGAGCGCACTCAGCGTGAACGCGGTACACTTGGTGGACTCACACAGATCCAGCCTGATGGGCTCCGTGCGATGCGTATGGCAAACCCCAGCGGTGAGGTACGGACCGCCCTGACACAGGGCGATGTCCAGCAGAGACTGTCCGTAAAGAACCTTAGTGGGATTACATCCACCACAGCCGCACAGTCGATTGATCCTGGTGTCGCCATGGACCTGAAGACGATCTCACGTGTTAGATCTGTCACAGGACAGGCCGCCTCGAAGATGCAGGCTGTGGGACGACTGTTTGTACCGCGTGAGACCGGGCGGCGTGATATCATACGTCCTGAAGCTACTGAGACATCAGGTAAATCGGGTGTCCAGGGAAAGAGGAACTCACCGAATTTCCGAGAAGTTTTCTTCTCCACGATCGACAACGTCGGTCCCAAGGCGATCGGTGATATCGTGGAGTTCTCGTACGTCGACAGATCCGTCCTGCGCGGCTCGCGTTACGTTTACTATGTCGTGTTGGTTGACCGTCAGATGCGTGAGAGTAAGAGAAGTGAGATGGTCACGGTGTTGGTTGACAATCTTCGGTCACCGGCCACCCCTGAGATATTGCTCGCGAACGACGGCAGAAGGGTGTACGTCCAAGCGATTTCATCCGACCAGTTCACAGAGAAGTTTGAGATCTACAGGCGGCAACACGACACGTTTTCGAAGGACCCACACCAGCTGCTCGCCATCTCAGGGCAGAGCGGCAGTCTCCTGTCACTTGTCACAAGGACACCCACTCGTGCGGGATGGGTGCAGGTAGGAGAGGTTCTAGCGTCACAGGACCAGCGTGCCTCGTTCTCCGACGGAAAGGTAGTTCCTGGTGCCACGTATGACTACCGCATCTACGCGGTAAACTGTTTCGGCAACAAGTCCAGCTCGCCAGCTGAGTCGACCATAGAGGTTAGGACCGGAAAGAACCCACTCAGCATCGGCAGTCTTGTCATATCTGCTGATATCGACCAGCGTACCAAGAAGACCGTCGTGAATGTCTATGTGGATGACCCGACCGTCCGAGCGATCTTCATCGCAAGACGAGACGTGACGATTCGAGAGCAGGCGTTCAAGGATCCTCACACACCTGACCGTCCTAGAGTGAACGCTAAGGACTCCAAGAGGTACCGGAACTCTGACCCGGTCCTATTCGATCAGCGTGCAGGCTGGAACGGTCACATCCAGCTGAACGGAACTGGATCGGTGACGTTCAAGGACAACACTGCCAGGTTCGATCACTCATATCAGTACCGCGCGTACGGTGTTGACTCCCGTGGGGTCCTTACACCATACGCTTTCTCTGAGACTGTGTTTGTCTCGAGGAAACCGCTCGTCAACAGTCCGGCTGAGTTCGCTGTGGTACTGTCTAACGAAGGTGTGAACCTGAGTTGGAAGGGATCGAACCTTCTGTTCTCATCAACAGACCTCCTTGGGAGCAGGAATTCACTGGAGGACTCCTCTGTCAGGGAGATCTATGAGGTACAACGTAGAGAGATCGGCGGGGTCAAGTGGGACACATTCCCTATGATGGAAGCCACGTCCTTCGTGGACCCAATCATCGACGTGACACCTGCAGAGATCAGGCCGAATTACCCCAAGATCGGTCGGACATACTTGTACAGGGTCGCCACTCTGCAGAGTGGAAATTTCTACAGCAACTTCACTCCACCGGTCGCCGTCACTATCGGCGAGGGAGTGGATTTACCCACCGCGCTAGTGGTCAGATGCTCAGACACAAGGGTCAGGCCGATGTACACAGTCGTCAACTGGTCGTCGCAAGGTACTGTGGACCACTGGGTGATCGATCGGGCGGCGGTGAACAACCTGGCCTCCGCGAGACTGTCTAACATTGATGCCATCTCTGACCTCGATTTCGCGAATATCGCGCTAGTCACACCCGAGTCTAGTCGAGCATCATCACGCGGGATGGACGGCGAGCGCGAACGAGACCCAGACCTTTTCGTCGGGGACAGGTTTTTCATCGACCACGACGTGGAGATTGGGAACACGTACTTCTACAGGCTACGCGCCGTATCAGTCACAGGTGTTGTCTCTGAGCCGATCTACAGGGGCATCCTGATCTCTAACAGCACGTTCGAGAGGAAGCTCGCAGGGATCATCACCACTGACGAGAGGACCTCGTTGGTACAGTCTGGAACCCCGATGACACTGGTCTCTGAGAAGTTCAAATGACAGCACAGAGAGATAAGATCCAGGGTCTGTTGGACGCGATGCTCGCCCCTCCTACGGAAGACAATGACAGTCCGGAGCTACTGAAGTATTTCGAACGGTGCCAGAACGCCAACCAAGCACTGGGATTCAGTTCGTTTGTTGACTCAGGGACCAGACTTGACAAGTGCCTCTACCTTCGAAACGTTGTGATGCAACGGCTGCGTGACATCACCTCGCTCTCTGAGCGTGCACCGGGGGCAGGGCTCATCTTTCCTCCAGACCCGAACATTCGGCTTATAGGGATGAACGCAGGCCGTCGTGTCATGACGATAATTCAGGAGAGTCCGGTCCACACCGAACTGTTGGATAACCTAACCACCCTCTCTGAGATGGTGCGGAAGGAACAGAACGGAGAGATCTCCCTGACAAGGAGCCCTCGACCACAGATCAGTTCTATCAACATGTCGTTCGACGCTATCGACGGCCTTCCGTCCGATATCTTCGACGCCGACTCACTGAAGAGGCAGCAGTCGCTGGAGAAACTGGCCTTGCTCGACTTCACCAAGAGAAAGGTGAAGATGTTGTTTGTCGCCGAATATGAACATGATTCATCCGTCGACCTCGTGGTCGGCTGGAAGAAGATTAGGGATGCGACCGGATACCGTGTGACCACCAGGGAGGTGTTCTCTGGCCGTGAGAACACGATCAGTATTCCCTCATCGGCCCTGGAATCCACCCCTGAGGACGTGAAGACGTTCTACATGGACATGTTGCATCCGATCGTTGGTGTCAAGAACAAGATGACTGATGTGGCACTCTTTACCTCGAGACAAGTACAGAAACATGCCCTGTACTCAGTGATCGTTACACCCTTCCAAAGGGTGTCATCCGCACGCAACGATCTATTCAGGGTACCACTCAACAGAATCACACTGTCGTCTATGCAGTTGGACCAGCTGGAGAAGCTGATCAAGGACTTTGGGATCCAGGATCCTGACTCCGTGACACCTTACCCGTTTCTTTCTGAATTTCTGTATGGCTCGAGGAAGTTCGGCTGGGTTCTGGCTGGACTGAACGTGTTGTCCGCCTTCGAGCGTGGTGAGGGACTCGCATCGGTGCGCGGTTTCTCCTACATCGGGGCGAACCTCACCGATATGAAACTCCAGCTCTCCCAAGGAAGGCTTTTTGCACCGTCTGACATGAACAGCTTTGTGGAGCGTCTTAGTACCTCCTTCTCAAACTTTGGTCTGTCGAACACCTTGGCCGAGTCACTGGAGAAGTGTGGTGTTCTTATGTTCTTTGACGAGCGTGAGGGGTTCGACGTGAACTCACTGACTCTTGACAGGCAGTCGGCCCTGAGGGAGACCTCGGTGGTGGCAGCTATCCTGTCGGCAATCGACGTGGAGACAGCTACGGTGACACCTAGTGCCATCTACGGAAATGTAACCAACACGACACCCAGGGTGGCCGGAGTCGGACAGATCCAAATCATCCAGGTCTCCTTGGTCGGTGAGCAGCCAATTCCCAGACTTGATACATCAGATGAGCTGATCGATCTCCTCTCGTTCGAGGGAGTCTCCAGGCTCATGGACGTGATCGTGGACGCATCTAGGAAGGCAGGATGAGAATAAAGGACTCCATAGCGTTCAGGCCGATCACGGCGCAGATCAGCGATGCTCAGATGGCGGTACCTGCACCACCAAGGATGTCTGACTATGCGGAGTTGAATGGTGCCGGACAGATTGTCACAGTGTCACAAGGTGTCTCAGGTGCTCCACCAGCTACCACCGTCACGCCTACCGTGGATGCGGTCAAGTTCGGTCGACCCTGCCGTGAGTTGTTCTTCGATACACTTTTCGATGACTTTTACGTGACCGCTATTTCCACTTACAACTTCTACACGCCCGGCGAGGACAGTGACGAGACCAGCAAGGTGTACAACAAACTGAGCGATCTCCCAAGGTATGTGGTCGTGAGCTGGACCAAGGCACCGGCGCTGCCACAGCCGGCCCAGGAGATCCGTCCAACCAACTTCCGAGGTAATATCGGTACCAGGTCCGACGTAAACGTGAACGGCTTGCAGTTCGACATCTCCAGGGTACTCAATTTCAGCACTGTACGGCAGATGACCGTCAACAACTTCCTCAACATCGGGACCGTGGACGTCAGGGTCCGTACAGGTGAGTCCGGTGCAGCAGCCAATGGGGCTGTGGACGAGGAACTCTACCTGATCTCCACGGAGCTCCAGGGTATCCCTCTGAACCATATCACGTCCAATGACCGACCAGTGGTGTCAACTGTCACCTACGACCAGCTAGGGAGTGCTGCAGCCACATCCAGGCCTGCCGTGGACTCACTTGTGCAGTACCGTGGGGGAATATCCATCCAGAACTCACCTAAGGTGGCGAGTGTTACGTTCACAGGTGGAACGGCCCTAGGGATTCTAGCAGCAACTAACGTCGAGAACGTCACCTCTCGGCCACATCTAGAGAGTGTTCTGGAGCTCGCGGCCTTCTCTACGGAGTTTGGTCTCGTGTCGACGCTGGACGACGTGGTGGACGACCACCGCGTACAGGAGCCCGCCGTACAGAGCCCCGAAGGCCTGCCTCCCATCGAGTATATCGGTTATATCATCGAGAAGCAAGTGCTCAGAGGAGGGATCTTCTCGACCGTCGAGGAGATCGAGGTGCCAGACCCATCTGTCGACTTCATCGTAGACGTTAAGGTTGCATACGGCTCGGTCTACAGATACAGGATCAGAACCGTGCTCCGGTGGACGCACGGCTCGAACGTCAACCTGAAGGGTGTGATAGCTGAGGATCCGTTCGACACCCGTACTGCCTCGAGACCTCTAGCCCCTCAGACGTCACACTTCGTCAACTCATCGTGGTCAGACTATGAGACGGTGGCTGTACTTGATCTCTCTCCCCCTGATCCGCCAGATGAGCTCATCGTCCGAGTCAACTCTGCACGTGGGGTGGCCAACATCTCCTGGAGGTTCCCGAACAATCCGCAAGGAGACATCAGCCATTTCCACCTCTACAGGAGGAGCATGAAGGCCGAGATCTTCACGTCCCCTTGGGAACGCCTCATGTCCTTTCCAGCAGCCAACGGTCGATATGCCGATATGATCAAGCCCTCTCCGGACAGGTCCGAGAGGTATGTATATGCCATGACCTCCACCACCCTGCACAATGAGTCCTCAAAGCTCTCGCCGCAGATCTCATGCAGGATCAACCCGGCTCACATGTACGAGGGAGAGGACGGTGTGAGACAGGTCTCACAGGCCGGTGTGGATCTGCAGGCCCATGGTGCCTTATCAGTCTCGCCTCCTAGGCGTGAGTCACTGAAGGTACTGGCCAAGCGACGTGTCTCACTATATCCACGTACCGGACTGAGCAAGTTTGTGAGCCAAGACGTAGACATCGTGCTGAGGTTGGAGTCACTTGATACCGGCCAGATCCGTGATATCCTCATCGATCTGAACAATCTTGCCGTCGATGCCCCAAAACTCGATCACCCAGTGGCCGGCAGAATTCCGGTTGATGCCCTTTTTGTTGAGGAAACACCATCAGTTACGCCCCCAAGACAGGCGACGACAGCACAGATTGGTGCATCGTCCACGCTAGCCTCACCTAGGTGAGATAAAGCGCAGGGATAACTACGTATACCACAGGAGATCAGAAGAAACCATGGGATTTCAGGACAATAGCGGTGAGGTTTTTGTTGACGCGACCCTCACTGATCTCGGAAGGGAGAGGCTCGCTCGAAACGACGGCAGTTTCTATATCACGAAGTTTAGATTCGGCGATGACGAGATCGACTATCGTGGCTGGAACGAGCAGACAGGTTCCAGCGCAAAGGATGTGGCCATCCTTGACACCCCGCTGTTCGAAGCCTCCTCGAACGAGGCGGTCGCACTGCGAAGCCCGTTAATCACTATCAGGAACCCCCGCCTACAGTACCTCCCTGCCTTCGTCTCCAAGCCATCGTCGATCGCCCTCAAGGAGAACAACGACTCATTGGGTGGCGGCGTTGACATCACGGTCTACCAGGAGTTCTCGCGGGCGCAACTTGTCATCCCCCCGGAGATCGTGGATGTGAACTACTCCGTCGAACTCGACAACGACCTGCTCTTCGTGGCAGGAGAGACCCCGGTCTCGATCAGCTCCTTCGGGTACGCCCACTACGTCATCCCTGCGGCGTCGGGTATCAACACAGCGACCGGTGGCACACAGCTGAAATTCACCGCCAGAGTGCAGACTCTGACCGCTGAAGTGTTCGACACCCAGGCTGGTGTGTCGGCCGCCAAACCACGGAACATCACGACCAATATCATCGTCACAGGCCAACAGAGTGGCCTGAACGTCACCATCCCGGTAACCGTCACCGAATACGCCACAAGCTGAGGATTAGATGTCGTTCAAACACTTTGACCTAACGTCCGATGTTGTGACCCTCGAGTCTGCCACCAATGAGGTGGTCGTCGTGACAGGTTCAATCTTCGTGACTGACTCGAACGTGAAGTTCTATCAGAACATCGCGTCCTCTTCCGTCGATCCTAACCTGGGCGGATATTTCCAGACCGGCTTCGACAGCAACCCGACCTCGTCGCTGAGCACGGCGCTGTTTGACATATCGTATGGTTTCGCCACCGGATCCATCTATAACGTGTCGGTGTCCACAAGCAGTTCACAGAACCAGAAGATCAAGATCCACCGAGAGTACGCCGGTCTGCTCCTTGGTAACAAGGATGCACACTTCACCATTGGTGGGGTCGAGCGCAAGGAGGCGATCTTCGTCCACATCAAGAGGGACATCTTCAAGGATGAGCTAAAGAAGGGGACCACGTCGTTCTGCATCAACTCGTCGCTCGCCGGCGTCGCACAGTACAGCGCCTCGGACGCAGGTGCTGTCACCTCGTTCAAGCAGACGGTCGGTGGGGACTACGCCCCGCTGAAGATTGGAGGAACCGGCTCAGAAGTCGGGCAGGTGTGGTACAACGCGGGTGTCATCGTCCTCCACCCTGACACAGCATGGGGAGCGATCACGATATGGTCTGGCAGCAAGACCCTGATCAACAACCAGTCATCGGGAAGCATCAACAACATAGTTGATGGCTTCAGGCGCAAGGTTGACATCCTTAGTTTCCATAACCAGACTAACATCAGGTCAACTGCGTACTTCTGTCGGGCCACCAACACCGAGTTCAACTACTCATCGAACTCGACATTCGTGGACGACAACAAGCGAATCAGGGTCACCTCAGGTAGCAACAACCAGTTGACCCGGACCTTCATCACGACCGTCGGACTTTACGACGCGAACGATAACATCCTGGCTGTCGGTAAGACCAACAAGCCGATCACCAAGAGTCCAGAAAACGAAGCAACTATTCGACTTCGACTGGACTACTAATCATCTCTTACACTTAGAGTGTATGACAACTACATGTGAGTACTATGGGACATCCCGGCTATCTGATGACAAGGGATGTTTCGCTGAGGGACCAACGTGACCGTCTACAGGCCACTGCGGGACATAGACGTCCTCCAGACAGTCCTCACCGCGTCGCCTCGTGTTAGCGCGGTCTCCGGGACGACCGGATGGCGAGGCGGGCCAAACGGCTCCGGCTCCATCAGCGTGTACGGAGGTGTCCGTGCGCCCGGTAGTCCTCTGCAAATTCAACCGAAGGTGTACCCCTCACAGAACGACGTGGGTGTATATCAGCCGATCTCCGGGTCATACCCGCTGACGGCCTCCATCCGCTTCGTCGACGTGCTCCTCACGAGGACGACTGAGGACAAGTGTAACTGGGGCGCCCGTAGTTGGAAGCCTATCGCCAACATGTACGAGTATTACGCCCGTTATAACACAGCGTACACGACCTCCTCGTACGATTTTAGGACACTGTTCTTCACCAAGAGCAGCCAGAACATCGTGATCAACTCGGACGCATCTGCCTTGCTGTGGCAGGGGCTGACAGCATCGATGACATCAGAGGCTTGGATCAAGCCTCTCAGTACGTCCAGCGTCGGATACGGCGGCTACACCATCGCCGCCAGACAGAACTTCTACAGGTTCTTCATCACCGGTTCCACTGGACTCATCGCGTTCTCCGGTTCGTTCGGACTTGCGACAGCGACTGTACCGGTGGATCAGTATCAGTGGAATCATGTGGCCGTGTCCATCACAGCGAACACCGGCACGTTCTATGTCAATCTCAAGAACGCTGGAACATTTACGTTCAACGGGGTTCTGGCCGCCCCGCCTTTCAATCCAAACCTGTGTATCGGTGGCTTGGCCACTGCGTCCGTAGTTGTCCCCACGGCACCAACAGGATCCACGTCGTTCTCGTTCCATGGATTTATCCATGAGGTGAGAGAGTGGAAGACAGGCCACAGCTGGACACAGCTCTCTGCGTCACACAACAGACGTATCTCGCGACAGGACGACCTGACCTCCTATTTCACGGCGATCGGTGGACCTGAGATAACTGGGTCGACGGGACTAGGTTCAGGTAGTTACAATGGAGCCCTGAACATCCAGTACCCGTTCTCACTTGGAAACTGGTACGGTCCTTCGTGGCATCCTTGTGACAATAGCTATTTCTATGTCGACAAGACATATATCACCCCCGATCCTTCATATGAAAAGATCAGGACGAGGGTGGTCAACATCCCAAGACTGATGTACGGCCGGCAGATCGCTACAGGCACGTTGGAGCTCACCTGTCGAAGTTTCTCAAGCCCCAACTACGAGCTGATCAGGATCATCAAAGACGACGGCCGCGGCACGTTGTATATGGCGTCAATGGCGTCCTCGTCGATAGACGATAGTTCGGTGAGGAACGTCCCCTGGAACAAGGTCGGAAACGTCTTCTATTCCGAGGGGATCGTCGTGATCACAGACGACAGCTTACTTGATTTCGGAACGTTCGACAACATCTCGGCACAACCGAATGACCTTCTGTCTGTCTCGTTCAGAGGCATCTCAAGGATTCCGACAAAGATGGTCTCGTGCAGGATCGGCCCGGCCGACGCCAACGGGTCTAATAACCAGACATTTGCCACCCAGGTATCTGGAACAGATAGGTATGAGCTGGTGGATGGCAGGACGACATACGTGACTGCAGTGGGTCTCTATGACTCCGAGCGAAGGCTCGTGGGGGTCGCCAAGCTGGCCGATCCGCTCCGTAATCGTGAACGTGACCGCCTGAACATCCGACTAAAGTTCGACCTATGATCATCCCAAACCTGTACTACGGCTGGGACGTGTCATCATCTGCAATCGGCTGCTGCTGTCAAAGAGAGGACGGCTCGGTGGTCCTGATCAGGGCCGTCAGGCTCGACAAGATCGAGGGTGGTATCACCGCCAAGTACCAGACCGCAGCCAACGGAATGAGAAGATTCATAGCAGACTGCCGTGACACAGTTGGGCTGCTCATGGTTCCTGGACGGACCAACGAGACCCACTTCATCGAACAGCGGCTCAAGAACATGGTCGGCAAGACGAACAAGGACACGCTCTTGGCATTAGCGGCTTTCAACGGAATGGCCACATATGTTATAATTGATGAATGTGGTGGAGACCACATGCGCGTTCAGCACCTGTATCCTGCCGAGACTAAGAGGGCAGTCGGTGTCTTTGCCTCGAGAGAGGAGAAGGAGGCGGACGTACACATCGTCAAGAAGAAGTCCATCGCATACGTGATGGAGCGTTACAAGGAGTTCCCCTACACTTTGAACCGTGGTGGAGTGAATCCGGAGAAGGGTGTCGACGACATGGCGGACGCATTCATCACCGTCGACGCAGGAAGGCAGCTGACCACAGGTGCTCTCACAAGAAAGAAAACTAAACCTGCTAAGAAAGTCGCTGGGAAGACCAGTGATCGAAAAGAAGGCAAAAAACGAGGTGGTGTACAACTGCCCGTGGTGTTTACATCCGAAGCCAAAGCTCTCGGTAAACCTAGAGACTGACACATATAACTGCTGGACCTGTGAGGGCGGGGTAACCAGGGGACGCAGCCTCACAGGGCTACTCAGGAACCGTGTAGAGGATGAGTTCCTCCGCGAGTACATGGACTCGCTGATCGGATGGACCAAACCTGTCATTGAACGTGACGACACTCCGCCACTGCTCCCGACAGAGTTCGAGAGCATGTCTTGGGACTATTCACGGGATCCCACCGCCCGCCAGTACATTAGTTACATGACTAGGCGTGGTGCGACACACGATGATCTGGTGTTCTATAGGATGGGGATGTGTAGGACAGGTGAGCTTCGAGGCAGGGTGATTTTCCCATCATTTGACCTCGAGGGACATCTTAACTTCTACACCGCCCGTAAGATCGACGACAAGGCGTGGGGACAGCCTTACATAACACCAGATACCACCAAGGACATCGTCTTCAACGACTCACTTATCGACTGGAATTATCCGGTTGTGCTGGTTGAGGGACCGTTTGACATGTTGACGGTGAAGCGTAACGCGATCCCACTGCAAGGGAAGTTCCTCCGGCCCAGTTCGAGGCTCTTCGAACGCATTGTACTCTCGAAAACACCTGTTTATCTAGCCCTGGACTCGGACGCGAAGGCCGACCAGATCGCAATGGCCCACATGCTGTACAGGTATGGTGTGACAGTGTACAACGTCGAGCTCGGCCAGCACAAAGATGTCAGCGAGATGGGCCGAGAGAGGTTTAGTAATCATCTTTTGGACGCAACGATGTACCGAGACACCGACAGGATCCGACTTCTATGCGCATAATCCAAATCTCCGACATTCACATCAGAAATTTCAAGTATCGGTCGGAGTACGTCGAGACTTTCAAGAATCTTCATGAGCAGATCAAGCTTTTGAGGCCGGACCTCGTCATCAACACAGGTGATACGGTGCATTCAAAAACCCAGATCAGCCCAGAACTCGTCGACATGCTCCACTGGCACATCCAGGAGGTCGGACAGCTCGCTCCATACCGCATCATCCTTGGAAATCACGACCTGAACCTCAAGAACACCGATCGACAGGACGCAATCTCACCTGTTGTGAATGCGTACAGGAATAATTTCGACATCGATGTCGAGCTTTGGGATAAGAACGGCAAACAGAAGTGGCAAAAGCAGCATAACCACAAGGCGCCGTTCAGTGCTGACAGAGATTTCGATAAGATCAGTTTCTGGGTGTTCTCACTGAAGGACGAGGTCAGCTACCCAACACATGCTGACTGGTCTCAGTTCCCTGACGACATAAACATCGGCTTATTCCACGGTGCCATCTCAGGCTGTACAACCGACCAGGACTGGCAGATGAACGGCCTTGAACACGATCTCTCGCAGTTCTCTGGCCTCGACTTCGTTATGATGGGTGACATCCATAAGCACCAGATGTGGGATGACAACCGCATTGGATACGCTGGTTCCTTGATCCAACAGAACTTCGGTGAGTCCCCTGGCAAAGGCTTCCTCCTTTGGGATATCGACGGAAAAAACGACTTCTCAGTCAAGCATGTACCGCTACAGACACCCCTTCGTTTCACCACGGTAAAGATAAACAAAGACTACGTGTTCAGTGAGACCGAGACGGTGCAGCCGGGCTCATACGTTCGCGTTATCTCTGACATGTCCTTCACCAGCGTCGAGCAGAGGCAGATCGTGGAACTTACTAAGGAGAGGTACAAGCCAAAAGAGGTGTTCGTCGTCAGCCCACCGCGGCTGCAAGCGAAGGCCGGATCCATCTCGACCCTTGATACCGAGGGTAACGTGGTGGAGTTTAGGTCCGAACAGGCCCAGCAGAAACTGTTCTCGCAGTATCTAACTGAACTGGAGGTGTCCGATACGGACACAGAGACACTGCTAGAACTCGACAGGGACGTCATCCGTGAGGTCGCAGCCGATGACGACACCCCGATGGGTGGATCATGGCGTATCAACAAGATCGGGTGGTCAAACATGTTCCTCTTCGGTGAGGACAACATCATCGACTTCGAGCGCATCCGTGGGGTCTACGGCCTGTTCGGCCCGAACGGCATGGGCAAGAGCTCCTTCTTTGAGATCATCACGGAATCCGTCTGGGATAAGCTCGTGAAGGAGGTTAAGAAGAATATCGAGATCATCAACGATGATGCCGACGAAGCCAAGATGGTGGTGGACTTCACCGTCGACGACCGCGACTACGTCATCGAGCGGACCATCTCACGTATCAAGTTCGGACAGAGAAAGAAGGACGTGCGTGAGTGGGGTAAGACATCCCTCGACTTCTACGAACTTGATGCCGACGGCAACAGGACGCTTCTAAACAGCGAGAGTAGACCCGACACTGAGAAGGCCATCAGACACCTAGTGGGCGGCTTTGATGACTTCTGCATGACCTCCATGACCCCGCAGATCACTGTCACAGGCCTACCAGGTGGAGGGGACTTCATCTCCTCTAAGCAAACTGACCGTAAGAAGCTACTGTATAAGTTCCTCGGGCTCGACGTGTTCGAGTGTAAGTTCCTGGCAGCCAAAGACCGCGCCAAGGACCTGTTCGCCGAGTTGAAGATCCTGCAGCGTGATGCAGTAGACCCAGGGGTCCTGCTCAACGAGCTTGAGCCGATGAAAGTACGACAGCTCGATATTGACACATCCACACAGGAACTGGTAGAATCACTAGCAAACCGTCAGCAGCAGAAGTCAGATCTCCTCGCCAGGAGGAAGGTTCTCACGAAGAAGGTCGAGGAACATTACCCCTTCGCGGAAGGAGAGATCGAGCTTGCGCTTAGTCAGAGAAAGAAGCAAC
>Ga0209702_10002136_pt1 | contig 35492 bp, 35 predicted proteins | sample FRY01_FD_187210 | JGI IMG/M metagenome (GOLD analysis project Ga0209702, IMG submission 187210) | Freshwater microbial communities from Lake Fryxell liftoff mats and glacier meltwater in Antarctica - FRY-01 (SPAdes) (version 2) | ecosystem: Environmental > Aquatic > Freshwater > Ice > Glacier...
TTTCGAGAAAAAGGGCTGGAAAGAGACGCAGGTGGTGGTGCGCTTCTGGATCATCACCATGTTGCTGTGCCTGGTCGGTCTGTCGACCTTGAAGCTGCGATGAACAAGCCCACTCCCGTGGCTTGCTCACTTCGTGCGGCCGAATCTCCCCTCAAGGGGGCTGCGCTTGCCGCCCGGCAAAGCCGGTTTGGTGGCGTGCGCCGGCCTGTGCCTTTCCTGGGCGAAGGGTTCGCGTGAGCCATCTCAACAGCAGCCAGGTGCTCGTCCTGGGTCTGGGTGTTTCCGGTCTGGCGATGGCGCGTTGGTGTCTGCGCCAGGGCGCGCAGGTCACCGTGGCGGACACGCGCGAGACACCGCCGCAACTGGCCACCCTGCGCGCCGAGTGCCCGGCGGCGCAGTTCCGCAGCGGTCCGCTGGACGCCGCCTTGCTGGCCCAGAGGCCCTGGCAGGTGATTGCGCGCAGCCCGGGCCTGCCGCCACAACAGCTTGCCCCGCTGCGCGACTGGGCGCAGGCCCACGGCGTGGCCTGGGTTGGCGAGCTCGATCTGTTTGCTCTTGCGCTGGGCGAGCTGGCGCAGCGCGATGCCTGGCCCTACCAGCCGCAGGTGCTGGCCATCACTGGCACCAACGGCAAAACCACCGTGACCTCGCTCACCCGACTGCTGCTGCAGCGCGCGGGCGTGCGCACCGCCGTGGCGGGCAACATCGGCCCGGCGCTGCTGGATGTGCTGGCGCAGGCGCTGGACAGCGAGGCAGAGGCTGAACAGCTGGCGGCTGCCAAAGCCATGGTGGAGCCAGCCGCAGAAGCCCCGTTGCCCGTGGCCGAGTCGGCGCCTTCTGCGGCAGCCGGCGACACCGATGACGAACAAGACCTGGCCGCAGAAGAGCCTGCGTTGGAGCCGGTCTCGACAAAGGCCGGCGATGGTGGCGAAGCGCCTTGGCTGGTGCCACCGCCGGCCAAGGTACCGCTGCCGCCGCACCTGCCCGAGGTCTGGGTGCTGGAGCTGTCGAGTTTTCAGCTTGACGGCGTGGCCGGTGGCGCGTGGGGCGCGCTGCCCACGGCGGCCACCGTGCTCAACATCAGCGAAGACCACCTGGACTGGCACGGCAACCTGGCCGCCTACACCGCAGCCAAGGCGGCGGTGTCGGGCCAGCAAGCCCTCATGCTGCTGAACCGCTGCGACCCGCGCGTGATGGCGCTGCAGCCAGGGCTTGTGAAGGTCAAGGTTGGCGGGCGCAACCGCCAGCAGCCCGCCCGCGCCTGGGCCAGCTTTGGCCTCGATGCACCGACCCGCGCGGGCGACTGGGGCATTGAGTCGGCGGGTGGCATGGACTGGCTGGTGCGCGCGACGGCGCTGGACGAAACGCGCAAGCGGGGCCGTTCTGCTGTCGAGGAGGAAGAGACCTATTTTCAGCGGCTGATGCCCGCTGATGCGCTGCGCATCCGGGGCCGTCACAACGCCGCCAACGCGCTGGCCGCCCTCGCCCTGGCCAGCTCCACCGGCGCGGCCCTGGGTGCCATGCTGCACGGCTTGCGCGAGTACCGTGGCGAGCCGCACCGGGTCGAGCCGGTGGGCATCATCGACGGCGTCGAGTTTTTCGACGACAGCAAAGGCACCAACGTGGGTGCCGCGCTGGCGGCCATCACGGGGCTGGGAGCAGAGCGGCGTTTGGTGGTCATCCTTGGTGGTGATGGCAAGGGGCAAGATTTCGCCCCATTGGCCGACGCGCTGGCGAAACACGCCCGTGCGGTGGTGCTGATCGGGCGCGATGCGCCGCGCATCCGCGCGGCGGTGGCTGAGGCCCTGGGCGAGCGACCCTTGCTCGATGCCCAAACCCTGCCCGAGGCGGTGGTGCTGGCGCAGCAGCAGGCGCGCAGCGGTGATGCGGTGTTGATGTCACCGGCCTGCGCCAGCTTCGACATGTTCGACCACTACCGGCACCGCGCCCAGGTGTTTGTGGCGGCGGTGCACGCCATCGCCGACGCGCGCGGCCTGGTGCTGGAGGGCGCGGCATGATCGCGGTTTTGCAGGCCACCCTGGCGCGCTGGCGCGCTGCCCTGGAGGGTGGCGGCGACGGGCTGCCGGTGCGCCTGTCAAGCCGCAGCTTTGGCGCCACGCGTGGCCCGGCGGTGCGCGAGCTGGGCTTCGACCAGCCGCTGCTCTGGGTGGTGGTCACGCTGCTGGCCTGGGGGCTGGTGATGGTCTATTCGGCCTCAATCGCCTTGCCCGACAATCCCCGTTTTGGCAATTACGCGGCCACCCATTTTGTGACCCGCCATGCGTTCTTCATGGGCATCGGTCTGGTCGCCTCGGTGGTGGCGTTCCAGCTGCCGGTCCGCACCTGGGAGAAGCTCGCGCCCTGGCTTTTTGCGCTGGCCCTGGTGCTGCTGGTGCTGGTGCTGATTCCGCAGCTGGGCCGCGAGGTGAACGGCGCGCGGCGCTGGATTGCGCTGGGCGTGATGAACTTCCAGCCGTCCGAGCTGGCCAAGCTTGCCGTGCTGATTTACGCCGCCGATTACATGGTGCGCAAGATGGAGGTGAAAGAGCGTTTCTTTCGCGCTGTGCTGCCAATGGCGGTGGCGGTGGGCGTGGTGGGCATGCTGCTGCTGGCCCAGCCCGACATGGGCGCTTTTATGGTGATCGTGGTGATCGCCATGGGCATCCTGTTTCTGGGTGGCGTGAATGCGCGCATGTTCTTCCTGATGGCGCTGGTGGTGGTGGCCGCGTTTGCGGTCATGGTCATGACCAGCGAATTCCGGCGCGCCCGGGTGTTCGCCTACCTCGACCCCTGGAGTGTCGAGCACGCGCTGGGCAAGGGCTACCAGCTGTCCCACTCGCTGATCGCGTTTGGCCGTGGCGAGATCTTTGGCGTTGGCCTGGGCGGTAGCGTCGAAAAGCTGCACTGGTTGCCCGAGGCCCACACCGACTTTCTGCTCGCGGTGATTGGCGAAGAGTTTGGCCTGATCGGCGTGCTGATCCTGATCGGCCTGTTTCTCTGGCTGACCCGCCGCATCATGGACATTGGCCGCCAGGCGATCGCGCTTGATCAGGTGTTTGCCGGCCTGATGGCCCAAGGCGTCGGCGTCTGGATGGGCTTTCAGTCGTTCATCAACATTGGCGTCAACCTTGGCGCGCTGCCCACCAAGGGCCTGACCCTGCCACTGATGAGCTACGGCGGCTCGGCACTTTTGGTCAGCCTGGTGGCCCTGGCCATCGTGCTTCGGGTCGACTACGAGAACAGGCAGATGATGCGCGGGGGGCGGAAATGAAGACCCGTGCACCATGCGCTTTGATCATGGCCGGCGGCACCGGCGGCCATATCTTCCCCGGCCTGGCCGTGGCCGAGGCGCTGCGTGAGCGCGGCTGGCGGGTGCACTGGCTGGGTGCGCCAGACAGCATGGAAAGCCGGCTGGTGCCGCCACGCGGCTTCCCGCTGGAAACCATCAATTTTGGTGGTGTGCGCGGCAAGGGCATCAAGACCCTGCTGCTGCTGCCACTGCGCTTGCAGCGCGCGTTTTGGCAGGCGCTGCAGGTGGTGCGCCGGGTGCAGCCCGATGTGCTGGTCGGCTTGGGGGGTTACATCACCTTTCCTGGCGGCATGATGGGCACGCTGCTGGGCAAGCCCCTGGTGCTGCACGAGCAGAACTCGGTCGCGGGCCTGGCCAACAAGATCCTGGCCGGCATTGCCGACCGGGTCTTCACCGCCTTCCCGAACGTGATGAAAAAGGCCCAGTGGGTGGGCAATCCGCTGCGTCCCGAATTCCTCGACCAGCCCGCTCCCGAGCTGCGTTTTGCCGAACGGCGCGGCCCGCTGCGCCTGCTGGTGGTGGGTGGCAGCCTGGGGGCCAAGGCGCTGAACGACACCGTGCCGCTGGCGCTGGCGCTGCTGCCCAAAGACCAGCGCCCGATCGTGTTGCACCAGAGCGGCGAGAAGCAGATCGTTGCCCTGCGCGCCAATTACGCCGCCGCTGGCGTGCAAGCCGAACTCACTCCGTTTATCGATGACACCGCGCAGGCCTTTGCCAATGCCGATCTGATCGTCTGCCGCGCGGGCGCCAGCACCGTAACCGAGATTGCCGCGGTGGGCGCGGCCGCGCTGTTCGTTCCCTTTCCGGCGGCGGTGGACGACCACCAGACCCACAACGCGCACTTCCTGGTTGGCACCGGTGCCGCCTGGCTGGTGCCCCAACCCGAGTTCACGCCCGAGGCATTGGCACGCACGCTGCGCACCGTGCAACGCGAACAACTCCAGGAGATGGCGGTGAAAGCCAAGCAGATGCAAAAAACCGACGCGGTGGCCGCTGTGGTGGCGGCTTGCGAACAACTGTCGAAAGTGAAAACGGCATGAAACATGTCATTCGCCATGTCCATCGCGTCGCGTTTGCGAATCCACAGCCCAAGCCTGGTCTGTGCGGGCCGGTGCCCGCCCATGCCGTGAAATACGCAGGAGGGTTCACGGCATGAAACATGCCATTCGCCATCTTCATTTCGTCGCGTTTGCGAATCCACAGCCCAAGCCTGGTCTGTGCGGGCCGGTGCCCGCCCATGCCGTGAAATACGCAGGAGGGCTCACGGCATGAAACATGCCATTCGCCATGTTCATTTCGTCGGCATTGGCGGCGCTGGCATGAGCGGCATCGCCGAGGTGATGCTGAATCAGGGCTACCGAATCTCCGGCAGCGATCTGGTCGAGAGCACCGCCACCCGGCGGCTGGTTTCCATGGGCGCCGAGGTGTTCACCGGGCACGACGCGCGGCATGTGCAGGGGGCCGACGCCATCGTCACCTCCACGGCGGTCAAGGACGACAACCCCGAGGTGGTCGCGGCCCGCGCCAAGCTGGTGCCGGTGGTGCCGCGCGCGGTGATGCTGGCCGAGCTGATGCGCATGAAAAAGGGCGTGGCCATTGCCGGTACCCACGGCAAAACCACCACCACCAGCCTGGTGGCCAGCGTACTGGCCGCAGCCGATCTCGACCCGACCTTTGTCATTGGGGGCCGCCTCAACAGCGCCGGTGCCAACGCGCGGCTCGGTTCGGGTGAGTACATCGTGGTCGAGGCCGACGAATCCGACGCTTCGTTTCTGAACCTGCTGCCGGTTCTGTCGGTGGTGACCAACATCGACGCCGACCACATGGACACCTACGGCCACGACTTCGGCCGGCTCAAGGGCGCATTCATCGAGTTCCTGCACCGGATGCCCTTTTACGGCGCGGCGGTGGTGTGTATTGACAGCGATGCGGTGCGCGAGATCCTGCCGCAGATCGCGCGGCCCATCACCAGCTATGGCTTCGCCGAGGACGCCCAGGTGCGCGCCATCAACCTGCGGGCCGACGCGGGTCGAATGCATTTCACCGTGCAGCGGCGCAACGGCGTGGAGCTGCCCGATATGCAGGTTGTGCTCAACCTGCCGGGCGAGCACAACGTACAAAACGCGCTGGCCGCGATCGGGGTGGCGGTCGAGCTCGGGGTGCCGGACGCCGCTGTGCTCCAGGCGTTGGCCGAGTTCAAGGGTGTGGGCCGGCGCTTTCAGCGCCATGGCGAAGCCGCGCTGGTCAGCGGTGGCGCCTGCACCCTGGTCGACGACTACGGGCACCACCCGGTGGAGATGGCCGCCACGCTGGCGGCCGCACGTGGCGCGTTCCCGGGGCGCCGCCTGGTGCTGGCGTTTCAGCCGCACCGCTACAGCCGCACCCGCGACTGCTTTGAAGATTTCGTGAAGGTTATCGGCCAAGCCGACGCGGTGCTGCTGAGCGAGGTGTATGCCGCCGGTGAGGCGCCCATCGTCGCGGCAGACGGCCGCGCTCTGACCCGCGCGCTGCGGGTGGCGGGCAAGCTGGAGCCGCTGTTTGTGGACGATATCGCCGCCATGCCGCAGGCGATTCTGGACACCGCGCGCGACGGCGACGTGGTGCTGTGCATGGGCGCGGGTTCCATCGGCGCGGTGGCGGGGCAGGTGATGGAGAAGGCCAGCGAGGCCCAAACGTGAACATGGATCAATTCGTGAATCCCCAATATGAAAAGACCTTTGGCAAGGTCGCGGTGCTGATGGGCGGGCAATCGGCCGAGCGCGAGGTGTCCTTGATGTCGGGCACCGGTGTGTTGGCGGCTTTGCGCTCGCGCGGCGTCGATGCCCACGCCTTCGATCCAGCCGAGCGCGACCTGAGCGAACTCAAGCGCGAGGGCTTTGCCCGCTGCTTCATCACGCTGCACGGCCGCTTCGGTGAAGACGGCACGGTACAGGGCGCGCTTGAACTGCTGGGCATTCCCTACACCGGCCCTGGCGTGATGGCATCCAGCGTGGCGATGGACAAGCTCATGACCAAGCGCATCTGGCAGGCCGAGGGCCTGTCCACCCCAGCCTGGCGCCAGGTGCGCAGCACCTTGGAAACCCATGCTGCTCTCGATGCCCTGGGCAGCCCGATGATCGTCAAGCCGGTGCGCGAAGGCTCCACCATTGGTCTGACCAAGGTGTTCACCCGCGACCAGTGCGATGCCGCTTACACGTTGGCCGCGCAGCAAGACACCATGGTGATGTGCGAGCAGTTCATCGCTGGCGACGAGGTGACCATTTCCGTGCTGGGCACGGGTGATGCGGCGCGGGCGCTGCCGGTGATCCGCATCGTGGCGCCCGATGGCAACTACGACTATCAACACAAGTACTTCACAGACGACACGCAATACCTCGTGCCCTGTGGCCTGCCAGAAGGCGAAGAGGCTGCGATCCAGGCGCTGGTGTTGCAGTCCTTTCGCACCCTGGACTGCCGCGGCTGGGCGCGCGCCGACGTGATGATCGACGCCACCACCCGCAAGCCCTACCTGCTGGAGATCAACACCTCACCCGGCATGACCAGCCATTCGCTGGTGCCCATGTCGGCCCGCGCCGTCGGCCTGTCTTTTGAAGACCTGTGCCTGACGCTGCTGGCCAGCGCGGCGCTGGACAACCCCGCGCCAGAGAAACGCTGAGGCCCGTCATGCCCCAAGCCGACCTGCCCCTGGACGTCAAGCTCATGACCGCGGCCACGCGCGCGCTGACGGCGCTTTTTGCGCTTATGTGCCTGGGCGCGTTCGGGCTGTGGGCGGTGTGGCATCCGGCCTGGTCGGTCAAGGCAATTTCGGTGCATGGCGATGTGGCGCACCAAAACGCGGTCGCGTTGCGCGTGCAACTTGCCACGCCGATGCAGACCACGCTCTCCAGCAGCTTCCTCACGGTCGATCTGCACCAGGTGCGCCACCTGTTCGAGGGTGTGCCATGGGTGCGCCAGGCGGTGGTGCAGCGCGAGTTTCCCAACCGCCTGCGCGTGACGCTGAGCGAGCACCGGCCGGTGGCCTGGTGGGGCGAGGCGGGCGGCGGGCAGCTGGTGAACACAGCTGGCGAGGTGTTCGACGCCAGCCCGGACGACATCGATGGCCTGCCCGAGCTGGTGGGCCGGCCCGAGCAATCGGCCCGCATCTGGGCGCTGTATCAGCCGCTTGCGGTCGAGCTGGATCGCCTGGGCCTGGGCCTGGAACGGCTCGCGTTGGACGAGCGCGGCAGCTGGCGCGCCACGCTGAACAACGGCGCGCGCATCGAGCTGGGCCGTGGCACACAAGACGATCTGCTGGTGCGGGTGGCGCGTTTGACCGCCACCTTGTCGCAACTCACCCAGCGCTACCCTGGCGCGCTCGAATCGGTGGACCTGCGCTATCCCAACGGCTACGCGCTGCGCGTGCGCGGCGTGACCACCACCATCGACGGCAACGGCAAACCCCAACCCAACAAGCGATAACCACCCAAGCACCACCATGGCCAAGGAATACAAGGATCTCGTCGTCGGGCTCGACATCGGCACCGCCAAAATCATGGTGGTTGTCGCCGAGGTGCTCGCTGGCGGTCAACTCAAGCTCGCCGGCCTGGGTGTGGCGGTCAGCCACGGGCTCAAGCGCGGCGTGGTGGTCAACATCGACGCCACCGTGCAGAGCATCCAGGCCGCGCTGAAAGAGGCCGAGCTGATGGCCGACTGCCGCATCGCCCGCGTCTACACCGGCATCACCGGCAGCCACATCCGCGGCATCAACTCCAGCGGCATGGTCGCCATCAAAGACCGCGAGGTCAGCGCCGCCGATGTGGCCCGCGTGATAGAGACCGCCAAGGCGATCAACATCTCCACCGACCAGCGCCTGCTGCTGGTGGAGCCACAGGAATTTGTGATTGATGGCCAGGAAGTGCGCGAGCCGATCGGCATGAGTGGCATCCGCCTGGAGGCCAAGATCCACATCGTGACCGGCGCCCAGAGCGCAGCCGAAAACATCATCAAGTGTGTGCGGCGCTGCGGCCTGGAGGTCGACCAGCTCATGCTCAACCCGCTGGCGTCCAGCCAGGCGATCCTGACCGACGACGAGAAAGAACTCGGCGTGGCGCTGGTTGACATTGGCGCTGGCACCACCGATGTGGCCATCTTTGCTGGCGGCGCGATCCGCCACACCGCGGTGATCCCAATCGCCGGCGACCTGATCACCAGCGACATCGCCATGGCGCTGCGCACGCCCACCAAAGACGCCGAAGACATCAAGGTGGAAAGTGGATGCGCCAAACAGCTGCTGGCCGACCCGAATCAGCAGGTTGAGGTGCCCGGCCTGGGCGACCGCCCGCCGCGCATGCTCAGCCGCCAGGCGCTGGCTGGTGTGATCGAGCCGCGGGTGGAAGAAATTTTTGCGCTGGTGCAGCAGGTGATTCGCGACTCGGGTTTCGAAGAGGTGCTGTCCTCGGGCATCGTGCTCACCGGCGGCAGCGCGGTGATGCCGGGCATGGTCGAGCTGGGCGAAGACATCTTCTTGAAGCCGGTGCGCCGCGGCGTACCGAATTACACCAGCGCGCTGTCTGACATGGTGGCGCAAACGCGCGCCGCCACCGTCATGGGCCTGCTGGAAGAAGCGCGGCTGGCGCGGGTGCGTGGCCACAAGGTGTCGCAAAAAGCGGGCGCGATGCACGGCGCGCTGGAGCGGGTGAAAAACTGGTTTGCGGGGACGTTTTAATGGCTCGCCACCGCCACGCTTCGCGCGACTCCCTAGCGGGGGCTGAGGACCGCGGCTCCAAGTCTGCCTGGGCCGGCTTGGACAGTCCGAAGCGTCAGAGCCTCTGGCTCCGGCGCGGCCTGCGAGGCGCACCAGTGGCCCGGCAAAGCCGGTTCCACGGTGCCCTTGGTATTGGTTTGCGCGTGCAGGCTGGGCTTGTGCTGCGGCTGATGGGCTTGCTTTGTCGATGGCGGTGGCGCTTCTGTATCGGGCCGCCTGGCTGAGGCGAGCGCAGCAAAGATTTTTGTGGTTTTGAAGTTTTTTGAATCAACGGCCTGCGACAGCAGGCACAACAGGAGAGAAGACATGGGCATCGAAATGATTGAGGTGGAAGAGTTCAACCAGGGCACACAGATCAAGGTGATCGGCGTCGGCGGTGGCGGCGGCAATGCGGTGGACCACATGATCCGGCGCTCGGTGCAGGGCGTGGAATTCATCTGCGCCAACACCGACGCCCAGGCGCTGACCCGAAGCGCAGCGCACAAAATCATCCAGCTCGGTGTCAGCGGCCTGGGTGCGGGCAGCAAGCCCGAGAAAGGCCGCGAGGCGGCCGAAACCGCGATCGACGAAATCCGCAGCGCGATTGCTGGCGCCCACATGCTGTTCATCACCGCCGGCATGGGTGGCGGCACCGGTACGGGCGCGGCGCCCGTGATCGCCCGCGTGGCGAAGGAAATGGGAATTCTCACGGTGGGCGTGGTGACCAAACCGTTCGATTTCGAAGGCGGCAAGCGCTTGCAGAACGCCGAGGTCGGCCTGGCCGAACTCGAAGCCAATGTCGACTCGCTGATCGTCGTGCTCAACGACAAGTTGCTGGAAGTGCTGGGTGACGACGTCACGCAAGAAGAGGCCTTTGCCCACGCCAACGACGTGTTGAAAAACGCGGTCGGTGGCATTGCTGAAATCATCAACGAGTACGGCAACGTCAACGTCGACTTCGAAGACGTGCGCACCGTGATGGGCGAGCCCGGCAAGGCCATGATGGGCACGGCCGCCGCCTCTGGCCCAGACCGCGCCCGCATCGCCGCCGAGCAGGCCGTCGCCTGTCCGCTGTTGGAAGGCATCGACCTTTCAGGCGCCAAGGGCGTGCTGGTGCTGGTGACCGCAGCCAAAGGCTCGCTCAAGCTGTCCGAGTCGCGCCTGGCGATGAACACCATCCGCGCCTACGCTTCGCCGGAAGCGCATGTGATCTACGGCGCCGCCTACGACGACAGCCTGGGCGACGAGATGCGCGTCACCGTGGTTGCCACTGGCCTGTCGCGCCAGGGTGCGCGCCGCACCGCACCACCGCTTCAGGTGCTACGCACCGGCACCGACAACCTGCCGTTTCAAGTGCCCAACGCCGGCAACCGCACGCACGATACCCATGGCTCGACCGACTACAGCAACCAGGCCGTGAATGTGCCCCGCGTCTGGGGCAGCAGCCGGGCCAATGCCGCCGCCAAAGTAGACGCTCTGTCTTCGGGCGGCATGGAGGATTTCGAGATACCCGCCTTCCTGCGCCGCCAAGCCGATTGACAGAGCCCCCCCCGGCGCCGGCTTCGCCGTGCCTTGCAGGCCGCGACAGCGCCAGAGGCGCCGCCTCTTCGGGCTGTCCAAGCCTGCGCAAGCAGGCTTGGAGCCGCAGCCCTCAGCCCTTCAGGGGGCGACGCTGGTGGTCCGGCAAAGCCGGCCCGACGGCGTCCTGGGATCAAGCGGCCTACGGACCGCTTGAAGCGCGCCGGCGGCGCGCGATCTGCGCACGCTCTGCGGTCCGCGGGCCGCTCAGCCCCAGGGGGCACCTCGGAACTGGCTTCGCCATGCCACCAGCATTGCCCCCTGGGGGAAGAGGGCGAAGCCGGCGCGGGGAGATAATTCACCATGCTTGCCCAACGCACCCTCAAATCCCTGACCAAGGCGGTGGGCGTTGGCCTGCACAGTGGCCAGCGGGTGGAGCTCACGCTGCGGCCGGCGGCACCCGACACCGGGATCGTGTTTCGTCGGGTCGATTTGCCGGTGCCGGTAGAGATCGCGGTGACCGCCAAGGCGGTGACCGACACCCGGCTCGCCTCGACCATCTCCAACGGCGGCGTCAAGGTGCACACCATCGAGCATCTGATGAGCGCCTGCGCTGGCCTTGGGATCGACAACCTGTATGTCGACATCACGGCTGAGGAAGTGCCCATCCTTGACGGTTCCTCGGCCTCGTTTGTTTACCTGCTGCAAAGCGCCGGCATCGTGCTGCAGAAGGCGCTCAAGCGTTTTATCCGGGTGGTGCAGCCAGTGGAGGTGCGCGAAGGGGCCGGCTCCAGCTTGAAATGGGCGCGACTCGTCCCGCACCACGGCTACAAGCTCGCGTTCGAAATCGAGTTTGACCACCCGGCGGTGAACGCCACCGGCCAGCGGGTCACTTTCGACTTCGGCAGCGGCACTTACGCAAGAGAGATCGCACGCGCCCGCACCTTTGGCTTCACAAAAGACGTGGAAATGATGCGCGCGCATGGCCTGGCCTTGGGTGGCGGGCTGGACAACGCGATCGTGATGGACGATGTGAAGGTGCTCAACGCCGACGGCCTGCGCTACCAGGACGAGTTCGTCAAACACAAGATTCTGGACGCCATGGGCGATCTCTACATCATTGGCAAGCCGCTGCTGGCCGCCTACAGCGCGTTTCGCAGCGGCCACGCCATGAACAACCAGCTGCTGCGTGCGCTGCTGGCCCAGCCCGAGGCCTTTGAACTTGTGAGCTTCGATCAAGACAACCAAGCGCCGCCAGGCTTCGCGCAGCTCGCGCCCGCCTGGTGAGGCGCTGAATACCCACCGCCATGCCGCTGTTTCGCTTCGCTATCTTCTTCTTGCTGTTCGCCGCTGGCGTGTTCTTTGCGCTGTACATTTTTACCAGCAAACCGCACTACAAACGCTGGGGCCTCAACATTTTGAAGTGGACAGTGATCGCCGCACTGGGGTTCTTTGGCGTGCTGATTCTGGAGCGCCTGCTGTAGCGCTGGGACTCACCGTTCCATCCGCTGGCCCAACAGCGGAACGTGTGCAAACGGTCTGGCGTCGGGCTGCTCCCAGCCAAACCGGTCCCATCGGGGGGCTGCGGCCTGCAAGGCGGTCTAGTAATTGCGCCCGCCCTTGTAAGACGCGTGCGTGCGCGCCTGCAACGCCGACACCTTGTTGATCGCCGCCACGGTGCGGCTCACCTGCGCGTGGGTAATGCACAGGCCCAGCGCGTCGGCGGCGTCTTTGCCCGGCAGGCCGGGTAGGCGCAGCAGGCGCTTCACCATTTCCTGCACCTGCGTTTTGTCCGCCTTGCCGTGGCCGACAACAGCTTTCTTGAGCTGCAACGCGGTGTATTCCGCCACCGCCAGGTTGTTGGACACCAGCGCGGTCAGGCAAGCGCCGCGCGCCTGGCCCAGCAGCAATGTGGCCTGGGGGTTGACGTTGACGAACACGATTTCGCAGGCCGACACCTCAGGCTGGTAGCGCGCCACCACCTCGTTGATGCCATCAAACAAAATCCGCAAGCGCGCGGGCAGCAGCGCACCGTCTTTCGGGCTGGTCTGGATCGTGCCGCTGGCCACGTAGTGCATCTCGGGGCCTTCGGTGTCGATGACGCCGAAGCCGGTGCATTGCAGGCCTGGATCGATGCCGAGAATTCTCATGTTGCGTGGCTCACAGGTTGAAAGACCAGCGCACCGAGTGGAAAAAAACCGGTGCAGCAAAACACAAGGCGTCGACCCGGTCCAGCAGGCCGCTGGCACCGGTGACCGAGCGGCCATCAGCGCCCCAGTGGATCACGCCGCGGTCGCGCTTGATGGCTTTCATGACCAGGTGGCCCAGTGTGCCGGCAACGCAGGCCACCAGCGCCATCACCAGCGCGGTGAGCAAATTGAATGGCGTAAGGCCAGCCAGCAGCACCCCCACCAGGCTGCCTGCGAACAGACCGGCGCCCCAGTTGCGCCAGCGAAATTGGTGGTTGGGTGTGGCGTCGGCGGTGGCCCGCCAACGCGTGGCGCTCAGGTGTTGCACCAGCATGCAGGCCTGCACCACCAGCACCAGAAAGAACACCAGAAACGCTGTTTTTCCTTTGAAGCCGGGAAAGTCGAGCATGAGCAGGGCGGGCACATGGCTCACCCCATAGACGCAAACCATGATGCCCCACTGCAACTTGGCGTTGCGCTCCAGGAAGCGCTCGGTGTCACCAGACAGTGCGCCAAACCCTGCGATGGCGAGAAACACATACACCGGGATGAAAACGGTGAAGAGATCAAACTGGTGCGTCCAGACCAGCGTGTATTGCAGCGGCAACACGACAAAGAACGCCAGCAGCAAGCTGCGGTGGTCGCTGCGGCGCGTGGGTGACAGGCTGATGAATTCGCGCAAGATCAGAAATGACACAAAGCCGAACAGTACCGTTGCCACGCCATCGCCCGCTGCCCAGCCAACCCAAAACAGCAGCGCCATCGGCCAGGCGGTGCGCAGAAAGGCCTGCAAACCCTCCAGCTGCTGAACCTGCGCGCTGGGCTCGGTGGCGCTGCTTTTGCTCTCCCGGAGCGAGAACAAGATGCCGGCCACAGTGGCCACGGCCAGCAGGCCAAACAGCAACACGAACAGCAGGCCAACCTGCTGCTCTGGGGTGAGCTTGCTCAGGAAAGAAGGCATGGAGCTTTTGGCGTGAAAGACAGCCGGGGCCGCTGCAAAGACAAGCCATTGGGCAGGCAACTGTTCACCTCAGACCTCCCGCAGCGCCATCACCGCCTCTCGCGCGCGCAACAAAAAATCGGCGCGCAGCTCGTTTTTGCCCAGCGCGATAGGCGCTCCAAAGGTCACCGAGCAAAGCACTGGCACCGGCAACACCTCGCCCTTGGGCATCACGCGCTGCACATTGTTGATCCAGGCCGGCACCAGCACCGCGCCGGGAAAGCGCTGGGCGAGGTTGTAAAGACCCGACTTGAACAGCTGCGGATCTTCTGCGAAGCCGCGCGTGCCTTCGGGAAACAAAATCAGCGAGTCGCCGCTCTCTAGCGCGTCAATCAGCGGTTGCAGCGGGTCTGCGTCGTCTTTTTTGTCACGCTCCACATACACCGCGTTGAAAACAGCGGTGGTGATCCAGCGTTTGAATGCCGATGCTGTCCAGTAATCCTTGGCCGCTATTGGGCGGGTGATGCTACGCAATTCCTTCGGCAGCGCCGCCCATATCAGCACCAGATCGGCGTGGCTCTGGTGGTTGGCAAAGTAAATGCGCTGCTCGGCTTTCGGCGGGCAGCCGAACCAGCGGGCCTGCGCGCCGGTGAGCAGGCGCACCAGCGCGAGCAAAAACAGGCCCATGGCCTTGGCGCGCAGGGTCATGGAGTCTGCACCGCGCCCATGCGCGCCACGATGGTGCTGGTGCGGCGCGCCAGATAGGCCGAGCCCTGGCGCGTCTCGAAAAATTTGGGGCTGGGCAGCATCACCGCCAGACGCGCAGCCTCGCTGGGGCTGAGTGTCGCCGCCGGCTTGTTGAAATAGCGTTGGGCAGCGGCCTCGGCGCCAAAGATGCCATCGCCCCATTCGACGCTGTTGAGGTAGATCTCCAGGATGCGCTGTTTGGAGAGCAGGGTCTCCAGCGTGAGAGAAAGTGTCAGCTCCTGGCCTTTGCGCAGCAGGTTGCGCTCGCCCGAAAGCAGCAGGTTCTTGGCCAGCTGCTGGGTGATGGTGGAGCCGCCGATGATTTTGGGCCGCTTGATTGCCTTCACCGCCGCCTCGGCGGCCTCGGGCTTGTTGGCTAGGCGGCGCTCAATCTGCTCCGCGCGCTTGTCGGCCTGCGCCTGGCGCTGCTCATTTTTCTGCCAGGCCGACCGAATGGCATCCCAGTCGACCCCGCCGTGGTCGATGAAGCCGGCGTCTTCCGAGGCCATCACCGCGCGCTTGAGGTGGGGGCTGATCTGGTCGTAGGGCACCCACTGCGCTGACCAGCGCACAGGTTTGTTGCTGGCGCCACTTTGCTTGGCGATGCGCCAGGCCTCTGAGCGCATGAAGGCGGTGCTTTGCGGATCGAGCACCGCCATCAGGGCGATGCGGCCCACAAAGAAAACCTGCAAGGCCACCGCTGCAAACAGCATCCACAACAGCCAGCGGCCGAGTGCTCTCATGGGTTGGACAGCTGCGTTTGCAGAGTGGCGTCGCGGGTGAAGCGAAAGCGCGAGACCACCACGATCTGGTCGGCTTGGCGGCGCATTGCATCGCTGAAGCGGCCGTGGTTCATGCCGCTGACGATGGCCTGTGCCCGCCGGTCCAGCACCGGCTGGCCAGAAGATTGCACCACCTCGGTTTGCAGCACCTCGCCAGTGAAGTTCACCGTGATGACCATGGTGAGCTCGCCGTAGAGCTTGCGCCCACTGGCCGTGGGAAAGTTGCTGGTGCCGCGTTTCTCAATTCGGCGCCGCAGCGCGTCTTGGTAAATCGCGTAAGCCGCTTCTTGCGTGGCCGGGCTGATGTCGCGTTTTTTCGGTCGAGCGCTTTCTTCGTTGATGCGCTTTTCGATCTCGGCCAGCATCTCCACCAGCGCCTGGCGCCGCACTTGGCGCTCCGCCGACGGCGGGCCCGGGTCAACCGCTTCTGCTTCGGGCGCAGGCATGTTGGCAAGTTGCTTGCGCACCTGCGCAAGCAACAGGCTTTGCTGTTCTTTGAGGGCGCCGATCTGCCGCTCGTCCTCGTTTGTGGTGTCGCCAATCTGCACCACCGCGCTGAGCGGCAGCGGTGAGGTGGCGCGGCCTTTGTCTGCTTCGCCGCCGCCGGCCAGGGACGCCTGGGCTATGGCCATCGCTTTGTCGGGCCGCTCGCCGCCCTCTGCGTTGACCAGAATCACCTCCAGCGGCGTGTCTTGAAACGCGCGGTTGAAGCCATCGGGGTTCACGAAGCGCACCGCGAGCAGCGCGGCGTGAAGCGCGAGCGACACACCGAGCGCCATCTGCAGCGTGCCAAGCGTCTTCAGGTAGGCAAGGAGGGGCTTCACGGGGGCATTGTCCTTGCTGCGGTGGGCGCTTTCAGCCGTTGGTATCGGGCTGGTCGGGCGCTGGCGCTGGCGGCTCGGTGCTGTTGTCATCGAGGTTGATCGCCAGCGCCAGCGCCAGCGGGCTTGCCAGGCTGTCGTCGTCCTCGCCTTCGCTCTCGCTGTCAGCGCTGTCCACCGGCCCGTCCAGGCGCTCGATCACCGTGCCTGAGACCTCCAGCGTCATGTCGTTGATCTCGCCCAAGCGCACCCGCACATGCGCACCGCGTGGCAGGCCCTCGGTGCCGAGCACCGGCAGCACCAGCGGCAGCGTGTCGGCGCGCACCAGGTTCTCCTTGAACAGGGTGGCGGTGAGTTCGGTGATGCCAGCTTGCTGCAGGTGTTTGAGCGTCCAGTAGCGCTCCATGCCGTTCTGGAAGCCGTTGTAGGCGGCGTAGGCGGCATCGAAGCTGCTGACCACCGCAAACAAGGTGGTGTCTTTGGGTTTGAACGGTGCCGCCAGCGCGGCGGTCTTGCCATGGCGCGCGCAGGCAATGATCTGCCACTGGTTGACCAGGTCCACATAGCGGCGCAGCGGCGAGGTGCTCCAGGCGTAGGCGGGCACGCCCAGGCCCGCGTGCGGTTGCGCCCTGGTGCCCATGCGCACCTTCACGCCCGGTGCCAGACTGGCCTGGCTGCGGTAGATGCCGGGTACGCCACAGGCGGCCAGCCACTGGCCCCAGGTGCTGTTGGCCAGAATCATGGTCTCGGCCACCATCAGGTCCAGCGGCGCGCCGCGCTGGCGCGTGGTGATCACCACCGTCTCGCTGCCATCGGGCTCGTCACCGGCCACGTCTCGCAGGTGAAAGCTGTAGTCGGGCCGGTTGATGGTCTCAGGCTTGCCGCGCACCACCATGCGCTGCGCCTTGAGGTGGTTGGCCAGGCGCAGCAGAAACGCCAGCTGCGGTTGCAGGGCGGCGATTTCGGGTGCAGCAGGCTCTGGTGGCGCTTCACCGGCCAGCCAGGCCTCGGTGATCACCGCATCAAGCTGGTCGTGGCGCAGGTTCAGCGCGATCGGCACCCGCTCCAGCGCGGTGCGGCTCTCGGTAACAGCCAGCGTGGCCTCGTCCAGCGTCAGGTACAGCGAGATGGCGGGGCAGTCGCGCCCAGCCATCAGGGTGTAGGCCTGCACCACCTCGTCGGGCAGCATGGTGACCTTGTGGCCCGGCATGTAGACGGTGGACATGCGGTGGCGCGCCACGCTGTCGATTGCGCTCTCGGGCAGGATCGCCAGGCCGGGCGCTGCGATGTGAACGCCCAGCGTGACCGTGCCGCTGCCCAGGCCTTGCAGCGAGAGTGCGTCGTCGATCTCGGTGGTGTGCGAGTCGTCAATGGAGAACGCCTGCACCGGTGCCAGTGGCAATTCGTCGGCGATCGCCGGCGCTTGCAGCGCGGGGAATCCCGTGCCCTTGGGGAACTGGTCAAACAGAAAGCGCTGCCAGTGGAACTGGTAGGCGCTGGTGATGGCGCCCGCGCGCTCCAGCAGCGCCAGCGGCGCGGTGTGGCTGCTGTGCGCGGCCGCCACCACCGCTTTGTACTCAGGCGTGTTCTTGTCGGGCCGAAACAAAATTTTGTAAAGCTGCTCTTTCACTGGCGCCGGGCAAACGCCCGCCACCAGCTCCGTCGTCCAGGTCTCGATCTGCGCCTGCACCTGTTGCTTCTTCTCGATCGCGGCCAGCGCCTGCGCCAGGATCTCGGGCGGCGCTTTCTTGTAGCGGCCCTTGCCGGCGCGGCGGAAGAAGTGGGGCGCGCCTTGCAGGCACAGGAGCGCCGCCACCTGTTCGGTGGTGCTGGCCTTGTCGCTGAAATACTCGTGCGCCAGATCGGCAAAGCCGAACTCGTCTTCGGGCGCGAATTCGTAGGCCAGTTCCAGCTCCATGGTCTCGGCCAGCGTGGCGGCGGCCGACATCAGCTCGGCCGGGGCGGGCTTTTCGAAGCGCAGCAGGGCATTGGCGCTTTTCACCTTGACCCGCTTGCCCGAATCGAGCTCCACCTGCAGGGAGTTTTCGGCTTCGGAGAGAAGGCGGCCAGTCAGCAGTTTGCCGGCGTCGTCGAACAGAATGTGCATGGGCGGAATTGTCCCACGCGTCCAAAAAGCGAAATGTGCGTTGGCAACAGCGGTGGTGCAGCGATCCCGCTGTTGGGCCGCCCCCAGGCGGGATCAGCCCGGTTGGGAAGCAGCGACCCGCGAAGCAGCAAAGCCTGGGGGCCACAAATACCCGAACAGGGCGTCGATGTGGTCATCGAAGTCGCTGATCGCGTGATCGCTCCCAGGCAGCAGGGTGGTTTGGCCACCAGCGCAAAAGCCCAGCATTTCGCGCCAGTCCAGCACCTCGTCGCCCTGCGCCACGATGGAAAACTGCCGCTCTGGCGCGGCTGGCTGCTGCAGCGCCAGGCGCTGAATGTCGGCTTCCATGGCCCGCAGGTGGTCCACATAACCAGCTTCGAACACAAATTGCGCTGCCGGATCGTGCCAGCTGGTTTGCTGGCCCACGTACTGCTGCAGATCGCGCGCTGGAAACACCGCCGGGTTGAGCAGCGCCGAGCGGGCGCAGCCGGTTTGCAGCGCCAGCCAGCGCGCATAAAACCCGCCGAGCGACGAGCCGACCACCGCCATGGTCGCGCGCGGCCAGTCGGCGGTTCCGTGTTGCAGCATGGCGATGGCCTCGGCTGGTGATGGCGGCAGCTGGGGACACCACCAGACCACGGCGGGGTGCTGCGCCCGCACCCGCGCTGCCACTTTCCGTGCCTTCATCGACAGCGGTGAAGAGCGAAAACCGTGGAGATAGAGCAGGTGGGTGGTGCTGGAGCGGGCGAAGAGCGACATAACCAGCAAGGATAATCGCGCATGGCCGTCAGCTTCAATAAACCCAGCCTCCTGCGGCGCATTGCCCCCATCTTCCAGGGCTTTGATGGGCCGCTGCTCGTGGCCATTTTGTTGCTGGCGGGGATTGGGCTGGTGACCATGTATTCGGTCGGCTTTGACCACGGCACCCGTTTTTCCGACCACAGCCGCAACATGTTGCTGGCCGCCGGGGTGATGTTTCTGGTGGCGCAGGTGCCGCCGCAGCGGCTGATGTCGCTTGCGTTGCCGACTTACACGGTGGCGGTGGTCTTGTTGCTGGCGGTATTTTTGTTTGGCATCGAGAGGAAGGGCTCGCAGCGCTGGCTTGATGTGGGCCTGGTGATCCAGCCCAGCGAGCTGATGAAGATCGCCATGCCGCTGATGCTGGCCTGGTGGTTCCAGCGCCGTGAGGGGCGGCTTGGCGCGCTGGACTTTTTGGTCGCCCTGCTGCTGCTGGCGGTGCCGGTGGCACTGATCCTCAAGCAGCCCGACCTGGGCACCACGCTGCTGGTGGTGGCCTCGGGCCTGTTTGTGATCTTTTTTGCTGGGCTGAGTTGGAAGATTATTGTGCCGCCGGTGCTGCTGGGCGTCCTCGGTGTGGTGGTATTGATCGCGATGGAGCCAAGCTGGTGCGCGCCCGATGTGGACTGGCACATCCTGCGCGAGTACCAGCGCCAGCGCGTCTGCACCCTGCTGGACCCGTTCAAGGACCCGCTGGGCCGGGGCTTTCACATCATCCAGGGAATGATCGCGATCGGATCGGGTGGCATCTGGGGCAAGGGTTTCATGCAGGGCACGCAGACCCACCTGGAATTCATCCCCGAGCGCACCACCGATTTCATCTTTGCCGCCTTCTCCGAAGAGTTTGGCCTGGTGGGCGTGATCGGCCTGATGGCGGCGATCGTGTTCCTGGTGATGCGCGGGCTGGTGATTGCGCTGGACGCGCCCACGCTGTTCACCCGCCTGCTGGCCGGCGCGGTCACGCTCAACATCTTTGTCTATGCCTTTGTCAACATGGGCATGGTCAGCGGCATCTTGCCGGTGGTGGGCGTGCCGCTGCCGTTTGTGAGCTACGGTGGCACCGCCATGATCACCATGGGCGTGGGGCTGGGTATTTTGATGTCGGTGGCCAGGTCCAAGCGGCTGATGCGGTCGTGATCTGGCGTTGGCTGCGCTGAGCCGGTGCCACAATGATTTGTGAGCACGGCCGCAGGCGGTTCGTGCATTCGTTTCCCCGTCTCCAAGGACACGCATGCTGAAAATTCTCATTCCCGTCGACGGTTCTGCACACGCTCTGCGCGCGGTGCACCACGCGCTGTTTCTGGTCGCCGCCGGGCTGCAGGCGCGATTTGTGGTGGCCAATGTGCAGGCCACGGCCAATCTGTACGAGCTGGTGGTGGCGCACGACCCAAACGTGCTGGAGCAGGTCAGCCAGGCGGCGGGCCGCGACCTGATGCGCTCCGCGGTGCAGGCGCTGCAAGCGGCGAACCTGGAGGTGGCCGAGGAGGTGGTGACCGGTGACCCGGCCCAGATGCTGGTGGACGTGATCGAGCGCCACGCCTGCGAGGCGGTGATCATGGCCACCCACGGCGCCGGTCTGCGTGCCGCGATGCTCGGTTCGGTGTCGCAGGAAATGGTGGAGATTTCGCCGGTGCCGGTGACCCTGGTCAAGCCGCTGCCTGGGCCCGAAGAGCCCGAAGAGCCCGAAGAGCCCGAACAGTCCTAGACAGCCTTCGTCAATTGCACCCAGCCAGACCAAACGCCGGTCTGGCTTTTTTTCGCCGACCTGAGATCGCACCGGCGGCTTCTGGGCCCCACGCCACCGCATCAAAGATTACGTTTAGAGAAACGTATTTACGCATGTGAAATTATGGATTACAGTGAGCGCCAAGCCAGGCTGCCATTGCCCGGCCCGTCCGTCATCCCCATTCACACCGCCACCGGGCGGTGTTCAGCCCACTGGAGCCGCGAGTCGCATGGCCACATACGCCTACCCCACCTTTTCCTACCGAGCGCCCCACGATCTCATGGGCGACGCGCCGCAGCGCCACCCGCTGGTCATCATCGGCGCTGGGCCGGTGGGGCTGGCGGCCGCGATCGACGCGCGGCTGCAGGGCCTGGAGGTGATCGTGTTCGACCAAGACGACAGCGTCGCCGTCGGTTCGCGCGCGGTCTGCTACGCCAAGCGCTCGCTGGAAATACTGGACCGGCTTGGTGTGGGCGACTGTGTGGTCAACAAAGGCGTGAGCTGGAACGTGGGCCGCACCTTTTTGCGTGAAGAAGAGGTGTACCGCTTCAACCTGATGCCCGACGCTGGCCACAAGCGCCCGGGCATGATCAACCTGCAGCAATACCACCTGGAAGAGGCGCTGGTGCGCCGGGCTGAGGCACTCGGCGTGGACCTGCGCTGGAAATACAAGGTGGCGGGCGTGACGCCGCTGGACAGCGGCGCCCGCATCAGCCTGGAAACACCCGACGGTGCGTTCGAGGTTGAGGCCGACTGGCTGATCGTGGCCGATGGCGCGCGCTCCAACGTGCGCCGCCAGCTCGGGCTGGATATCGAAGGCCATGTGTTCAAAGACCGCTTTTTGATCGCCGATGTGGTGATGAAGACCGACTTTCCGGCCGAGCGCTGGTTCTGGTTTGACCCACCGTTTCATCCCAACCAGTCGGTGCTGCTGCACAAGCAGAGCGACAACGTCTGGCGCATCGATTTCCAGCTCGGCTGGGACGCCGACCCGGAAGAAGAGAAGAGGCCCGAAAACATCCTGCCGCGCGTGAAAGCCATGCTGGGCGACGACCGCGAATTTGAGCTGGAGTGGGCCAGCGTTTACACCTTCCAGTGCCGGCGCATGAAGCAGTTTCGCCACGGCCACCTGCTGTTTGCCGGGGACGCGGCGCACCAGGTGTCGCCGTTTGGTGCCCGTGGCGCCAACTCCGGTTTTCAGGACGCCGACGATCTGGTGTGGAAGCTGGCGCTGGTCATCAAAGGCCAAGCGCCTGCCGCGCTGCTGGACACCTATGACGCCGACCGCGTTTTTGCGGCCGAGGAAAACATCCGCAACTCCACCCGCTCCACCGACTTCATCACGCCCAAGAGCGCGATCAGCAAGCTGTTTCGCAACGCCGTGCTGGAGCTGGCGCGCAGCCAGCCATTTGCCCGCAAGCTGGTGAATTCCGGGCGGTTGAGCATGCCGTCGTTTCTGGTGCACTCGGCGCTCAACACGCCCGATGTTGACGCTTTTGCTGGCGACATGGTCCCTGGCGCGCCGCTGGACGACGCACCAGTGCGCGTGGCCGGGCAAGACGCCTGGCTGCTCGATCAGCTCGGGCACCGCTTTGTGCTGCTGGCCTTCGCCGACCGTGCCGATGCGCTTGATAGCGCCCAGGCCGCGCTGCAGGCGCAAAGCGCTGCGCTTGCCGCGCAGCCGGTTCCGGTGCAGGTGATCTGGGTCACAGCACCCGGCGCCGGCGCCCCCGCCGGCATGGTCACGCTGCACGACCGCGACGGCCTGATGGCCCAGCGGCTTGATGCGCGCCCCGGCTGCGGTTACCTGATCCGGCCCGACCAGCACGTGGCTGCGCGCTGGCGCGCACTCGACGTGGACCGCCTGCAAGCCGCCCTGCGCCGCGCCATCGGCCACGAGCTGTCCGTTGTGTCCGCATCTGCCGACCAACGCCTGGCCCCCCAATCCCTCACCGAATCTGCCCCCGCCTGAACCCGGAACACCCCATGCCCTTGCAACTGCAGCCGAACCTGGCCGAGCCCGGCCAGCGCTACTTTCGCGATTTCACCCCCGGCGACGATTTCTACGAAGCTCTGATCGACACCCACCGCGACCTCAGCGACGAGCAGAGCCAGCTGCTCAACGCCAAGCTGATCCTGCTGCTGGCCAACCAGGTGGGCGACATCGCCGCTCTGAAACAAGCCTTGGCGCTCGCGCGCCAAGGCGTCTAGTCTTTATTCCCGTCACAGGAGCCTTCTCATGCTGAACATCCGGAAAATTCACCACGTCGCCTACCGCTGCCACGACGCCAAGGAAACCGTTGAGTGGTACCGCTTGCACCTCGACATGGACTTTGTGCTGGCGATCGCCGAAGACCACGTGCCCTCGACCCAGGCGCCCGATCCGTACATGCATGTGTTCATGGACGCCGGTGGCGGCAACGTGCTGGCGTTTTTCGAGTTGCCCAACTCGCCCGAGATGGGCCGCGACCCGAACACGCCCGCGTGGGTGCAGCACATCGCGCTTGAAGTCGATTCGGTGGCGGTGCTGGAGAGCGCGAAAGCCCGGCTGGAGGCGGCGGGCATCCCGGTTATCGGGATCACCGACCACACCATCTTCAAAAGCATTTACTTCTTTGATCCCAACGGTCACCGCCTGGAACTGGCCACCAACACCGGCTCGCCCGAGATGATGAAAAAACTCGATCAGGTGAAGTGGGACATGCTGCAGGAGTGGTCCAAGACCCGACGCGCGCCCCAACACGCGGCCTGGATGCACGAGCGCGAGCTCACCAGCTGAGCGCCCGAGGTTCGCCACCCAGCGGTCTGCGGCACAAACGCGCGGACAAAGGCCGGAAAACCCCTCAAGTCGGCGCTTTAATGGCCGAAACCACACAAGAGCCCCCTGCCTGCGCTGATCCGGGGTCCGCGAAAGTGAGGTTTCCCATGATCAACATCACCCAACTGAACCCGGTTACCTGGTCGTTGCCCACCAGCACCACAGCCGCGCCTGTGGCCGCTGTGGCGGGCATTCGACCGATGCAGGAGAGCGCTCGCCACGGTCAGCCGGGCGCGGACCGAGAGCCGCGGGCGTCGACCGCGCGAGCCGAGCGTGGCAGCGAAGCAGGTGAGGCCGCCCGCAAGGCCGCCGAGGCAGTGGCGCATCAGGGCGGACAGCGCACCACTGGCCGCACCGCTCTTGACCGTGGCGAGGCAGGCGGCATACAGGCAGGCCGGGAGGCCGAACAAAACACGAAACAGCGGGCTGCGGAAAAGGTGGCCGAAGCCGAGCGCAGCGCGCAGCGCCAAGAGCTGCTGGTCAACGTGTGGAAGGCCAGCGCGGCGGTGGTGGACCAGGTGCTCGGCCGTGAGGACGCAACCGCCATCAACCCCGCAGCCGAGAGCCAGGCGACAGCGGCTCGTCAGCTGTTGGAGCAGCCAGCGATGCCTTGGCCGGTGATGCCGCCAGAGGCGCTTGCTTCTGTGGCCCGCGCCAGCTTTCCGTCGCCCGCCGATGTGGTGGCTTACGACCAGCGCGGCCACAGCAGCCTGGCGCCGCTGGAGCCCGGTGCGCTGATCAGCCGGCGTGTTTGACCACGCCAGGTGCCACCGTCTCAAAAAGCAGCAGCTGCTCGGACAGGACGCCGGGCAGGCGCGGGCCGCTCGCATCTTTGCTGGGCTGTTCGGTCTGGGCTGAGTTTTGGCCATGGCTTGCAAACCCAGCAGCATCGCGATGTCTTTGAGCGCGTGGGCTTTGGAGTGAATGTCTGCGCGGTCGCCGCTGGCCAGTGCCGCCAGCAGCTGAGGCACCGTGCCTTCGAGGAGATCGAACAGAAGGCGCAGCATCTTGTGCATCCAGGCCTTGGGCACCAGACCGCAGATTTCACCCGCAACAAGCACAGCGTCGATCACCATTTCGCGCTTGGGGTGCTGCGGGCTCGGTGGTTGCGCCACAGCGGGGGGTGGCTGCCGTGCGGTGCTTCGGGCGCCAGTGTTTCGACCAGGTCGAGGCGGAGGGTGAAAACAGAGCCCACACCGAGCTGGCTTTTTATTCGTATGTCAGCGCCCGCCATGCGGGCAGTGACGCCAAACCCAGCGCAACCCTGGGGCTGCCAGCGGATGTTTTGGGGTCATCAACGGATTTCCAAGGTCTTCAGTTGCCAGCTGGCGCGTTTGCAAAAGACGATGAAACGCAGGGCTGCGCTGTGTCCAAACAGGTACATCACAAAGCGGCCCCTGGTCGTGCACCGCCATTGGCTTGCTGCCGAGCAGGCGCGCCACGATCACCTGGCGTTGCCTGGTGTCGGCCATCGGGATGGTGACCACGAAGTCGTCGATTGCGACCGCCTTGACCACGCGGCCACTGGCCTTAATGCCCGCCAGCACATCGGCCAGCCCAGGCCCGGTGCACCTGACCGGGCGGTTGTGGCCAAGGGGTTTTGGTGGTGAAACTGGGTTGCGGCAGGGCTTGCAGCAGCTTCATGCCGAGGTGGGCTGCTCCAGCCCCATATGTGATCTCGATCTTGCTGGAGAGCGTCAGCACCAACCGCTCCCTTGGTGCTTCCAGTGCTCCCGCCATGGCGCCAAACAGCAGAATTTTGTGGCGTTTTCGACAACGAATCAAGGAGGTCTCTTGGCGGGATAACCTGGACAAACGATCAGGCTGATCGGCCACAAAATATCAGATGCGGTGGTGCGCGCCGGTGGGTGCGTTGGTGAGCCGCGCGAGCAGCGTCGGGGCGATATGGTTCAGCGGCAGCACCTCGTGGGCGGCGCCGGCCTGGATGGCCATGCGGGGCATACCAAAGACCACGCAGCTGGCCTCGTCTTGCACCAGGTTGTAGCTGCCGGCATCTTTCATTTCGCGCATCGCCTGCGCACCGTCGGCGCCCATGCCGCTGAGCATGACGCCCAGCGCGTTGGGGCCAATGACCCGGGCGGCGGAGCGAAACAGCACCTCGACTGAGGGCCTGTGCCGGTTCACCGGCTCGGTGTCTTCGATGATGGCCACGTAGTTAGAGCCGTTGCGCTCGATGCGCAGGTGACGCCCGCCGGGGGCGATGTAGGCGTGGCCAGGCAAGATGCGCTCCCCGTGCCGCGCCTCGGCCACGCTGATGCGGCACAAGGTGTTGAGCCGGGCTGCAAAACTGGTGGTGAAGCCCGGTGGCATGTGCTGGGTGATGACGATGGCCGGCGCGTCGGCCGGCAGCGGCACCAGCACCTCGCGGATCGCCTCGGTGCCGCCGGTGGAGGCGCCGATGCAGATCACTTTTTCGGTCGAGGTGCGAGGCAGAGGCTCCGCTGTGGCGGCTGTCGCCACTGGGGCGGTGGGTGGGGCGCCGCTGTGGCGCCCCACCCGGGCACAGGCCGCCACCCGTATCTTGTCGACGATGTCGCCGGCCAGCTCGTTGAGCCCGCTGCTCACGCCAATGCGCGGCTTGGCCACGAAGTCCACCGCGCCAAGCTCCAGGGCGCGCAGCGTGACCTCGGCACCTTGCTCGGTGAGGGTGGAGACCATCACCACCGGCATGGGGCGCAGCCGCATCAGGCGCGACAGGAATTCCAGGCCGTCCATGCGCGGCATTTCCACGTCGAGCGTGATCACGTCGGGATTGAGCGCGCGGATCATGTCGCGCGCCACCAGCGGATCTGCTGCAGCGCCCACACACACCATGTCGCTTTGCCGGTTGATGATTTCGCTGAGCATGCTTCGCACCAGCGCCGAGTCGTCCACCACCACCACGCGTGTTTTTGCCATCGCTTTTTCCTCTTTTTCGCTCTGTCTTGTTGTGTTTGCTTGGGTCTTGCCGCCAGTCAGAAAAGGTCGACCGAGCCGCCAGCCTTGCTTTTGGCGGCCAAGGCAGCAGCGCTGTTGCGCTCCTGTGTCTCCAGCGTCTCGGGGTGTGCGTGCGCGAGCCGCTTGACCATGGCTTTGCCGGTGGCCGGGAAATAGCAGACCTTGCGCGGGTGGATGTCCAGCACATCTTTGGAAATGATGACGATGCGTTCGGTTTGCAAATAGTCCAGCACAAACTGCGTGTTGCGCTCGCCGATGTTCATGGCGGTGAAGCTGTGCATCACCTGGCCGCCACCGAACACCTTGGCCTGCATGGTTTCGCGCCGGGCGCCGAGCTTGATCATTTCGTTGATCAGCAATTCCATTGCATAAGAGCCGTAGCGCCCCGACGTGTCGCCGCCGCCCTCGGGCAACATGAAGTGGTTCATGCCGCCAACGCGGATGTTGGGGTCCCAGATGCAGGCCGCAATGCACGAGCCCAGCACGGTGGTGACCATCAGGTCGTCCTGGGACACGTAGTACTCGCCCGGCAGCACCTTCACGGTGTCGACCTGGAAGTGGTGATCGTGGTAAAAAAATGCCGCTTCGCCAGGCTTGGGCGTGCGTTTTTTCAGCGCCTCGATGCGCGAGCCGGCGGGCACATCGAAGTGCGCCGGCGCAAGCGGCACGTTGGCAGCGCTGTCCGCACTGACAAGGTGTCCGGAATCGGCTGGCGCGCGGCCCACGGTGGTGTCAAACACGCTCATAGACCGTCTTGCCTTGGAGCACGAACAGGTGCCGCGCATCGCTGAAGTTCTCCGCGTGGCCCACAAACAACTTGCCGCCAGGCTTCATCACCCGGTGAATCCGCTCCAGCACCTGGCGCTGCGTGGCCGAATCGAAATAAATCATCACGTTGCGACAAAACACGGCATCAAACGGCTCGCGAAACGGCAGCTCGTGGATCAGGTTGACCGGCTGAAACAGCATGTGTTGGCGCAGCTCGGGTTTGACCCGCATCAAACCGGTGTTGCTGCCCTTGCCGCGCATGAAGTGGCGCTGCATGCGTTCTGGGCTCAGGCCTTTGACGCCGTCTGCCTTGTAGACGCCGCGCTCGGCGGTGGCGAGCACCTGGGTGTCGATGTCACTGCTGACCAGCTCACAGGCGCTGGCGCCACAAAGCGCTTCGGTGGCGGTCATCGCGATCGAGTAAGGCTCCTCACCGGTTGAGGCAGCCGAGCACCAGATGCGCCAGGCCTTGTTGCGCTCGGCGCGCATCAGCTCGTCCAGCACCACGAAGTGGTGTGGCTCGCGAAAGAACGCGGTGAGGTTGGTGGTGAGCGCGTTGATGAAGGCCTGCCACTCGCTACCGCCATGCTGCTCCAGCCTGTCGAGGTAGCTCTTGAAGCTGCCGTGGCCGGTCTCGCGCAGCCGGCGCGAGACACGGCTGTAAACCATGGCGTGCTTGCCGTCGTGCAGGCTGATGCCCGCCCGCTGGTAAATCAGCGCCCTGATGCGCCCAAAGTCGGCGTCGCGCCAGACGAACTCCTGCTGTTCGGCCAGCAGCGCCCTCGCGCGTGCGCTGGCGCCAGCGCGAGGCACTCCAATGGTGGTGGGCATGTTCATGGGGTGCTTGTTGACGGTTGTCCGGCCCGAGATGTCTTGTCCAGCATGCTGTGGAACCGGCTTTGCCGGGCCACAGGGATTGCCCTCTGGGGTGACGCCACCAGGCGGCGCGGCGGGAGCCTATGCCCAGCGGTGGGGGTCAATGCCTGCTGCGGCGCACCAAGCTGGCGGTGTCGAGAATCAGCGCCACCGTGCCGTCGCCCATGATGGTGGCACCCGACACGTTGGGCACCTTGCGGTAGTTGGACTCCAGGTTTTTGACACCACCTGCTGCTGGCCAATCAGCTCGTCAACCATCAACGCCACGCGCGCGCCGTCGGCCTCGATCACCACCATGATCGGGCTGGCAGCATTGGCCTGCAAACGCGGTACCTGAAACACCCGCTCCAGATCGATCACCGGCATGTACTCGTCTCGCATCTTCACCAGCCGTGTGCTCTGGGCCACGGTGCTGATTTCCTTGGGCTTGACCTGGAACGACTCGACCACCGAGGCCAGCGGGAGGATGTAGACCTCGTCGCTCACCCGCACCGTCATGCCATCCATGATGGCCAGCGTCAGCGGCAGCCGCACCGAGACCCGCATGCCGTAGCCCTCGGCCGAGTCGATCTCCACCGTGCCGCCAAGCGAGGCGATGTTTTTCTTCACCACATCCATGCCCACGCCACGGCCAGAGACCTCGGTCACCACCTCGGCGGTGGAAAAGCCGGGCGCCATGATGAGTCCCCACACATCGGCATCGCTTAGGCTGTCTGGCGCGTCCATGCCTTTCTCCCGCGCCTTCTTCAGCAGCTTCTCGCGCGAAAGGCCTTTGCCGTCGTCGCGCAGCTCGATCAGGATGCTGCCGCCCTGGTGGCTGGCCGAAAGGGTGATGGTGCCGTGCTCCGCCTTGCCCTTGGCGCGGCGCTCCTCTGGGCTTTCGATGCCGTGGTCGGCGCTGTTGCGGATCAGGTGGGTCAGCGGGTCGGTGATTTTCTCGACCAGGCCCTTGTCGAGCTCGGTCGATTCGCCGCGCGTCACCAGCTCTACCTTCTTGCCCAGCTTGCTGGCGAGGTCGCGCAGCATGCGCGGGAAGCGGTTGAACACGACCGACATGGGAATCATGCGGATCGACATCACAGCCTCTTGCAAATCGCGGGTGTTGCGGTTCAGGTCGGCCAGGCCGGCGAGCAGCAGCTGGTTGGCCGCATTGTCGAGCTCGCTGCTTTTTTGCGCCAGCATGGCCTGTGTGATCACCAGCTCGCCGACCAGGTTGATCAGCTGATCGACCTTGCTGACCGAGACGCGCAGGGTGTTTGAGTCCATCGCGCCGCTGGCGCTGGCAGCAGCACCGCTGGCCCTGGTGGCGGATTTCTGCGTGCCTTGGGCTTGCGGTCGGACCGAAGCAGCGGCTGGCGCTGTGGCGCTGGCGTGGTCCTTGGGCAGGCCGGGCGCGCCATCAAAGAAGCCGAAATCGGCGCTTGAGGCTGGCGAGGGCGTGACGACGGCGGATGCCTGGATCGCTTCGCTGGTGGGCACAGCGCCGGCGTCGATGATGTGAATTTGCTCCCGGCTCAGATGGAAGGTGAAGAGGTCGAGCAGGTCGTCGTCGCTGGCGGTGGTTGTCACGAGGTAAACGCGCTTGTCACTCTGGTCGCATGGCAGGGGCTCGATCTCGCCCAGGCCCGGGATGTCGCGAAACAGCTCGACGATGCCCTCGGCCTGTGCCGGGCTGTCCAGCGGGCCGATGTGCAGCTCCAGCTGCCGGGTGCCGACGGGCAGGGCCGGTGTGGCGGCGGCAGGCGCAGAACCCGCTGTGGCTGACGATGCGAGCGCAGGCGCAGCAGGTGTTGCAGGGCCACCGTTGGCGAGCGCAGCGATGCGCTGCACCAGATCGGCGGTGGCTGGCGTCTCCACCTGCTTGCCCTGGTGGCGGGCCAGCAGCAGGCGCAGCGCGTCGGAAGACAGCAGCAGCACATCGACCATCGGGGCGCTGGGCTGCAACTCGTGGCGGCGCAGCTTGTCCAGCAGCGACTCCATCTGGTGCGTGAGCTCGGCCACATCGGCAAAGCCGAAGGTGGCGGCGCCACCCTTGATCGAGTGCGCGCAGCGGAAGATGGCGTTGAGCTCTTCGTCGTCGGCTTGTGCCAGGTCGAGAGCGAGCAGCATCTGCTCCATCTGATCCAGGTTTTCACCGGCTTCTTCGAAGAAGATTTGGTAGAACTGGGTCAGGTCGAAGTGGTCGCTGGCGCTGTGGCCGTCGGGGGTCGTTTCAGCCATGGGTTTCTCTGGTGTGGCGCCGGGCTTTTAGCGGATTACTTTGTTAATGACCTCAATCAGCCGCGTCGGGTCGAACGGCTTGACCAGCCAGCCGGTGGCGCCGGCAGCGCGGCCGGCCATCTTCATCTGGTCACTCGATTCGGTGGTCAGAATCAGGATGGGCGTGGTCTTGAACCTGGGGTGCTCGCGCAGCTTCTTGGTCAGGCCCAGGCCGTCAAGCCGTGGCATGTTCTGATCGGCCAGCACCAGGTCGATGGCATGGTGTTGCGCCTTCTCCAGCGCGTCCTGTCCGTCCACCGCTTCCACCACGTGGAAGCCGGCGCCGGTCAGGGTGAAAGACACCATTTTTCGCATGGAAGCCGAATCGTCTACGGCAAGAATGGATCGCATGGGGGGAACTCCGTCGTTCTTCCAAATATCGGCTGAAAAGGCTGGGGCTTAAATGGGTGGTGCGGTTGTCAAAACAGTTCGATTGCGCCCGCGTCCATTTCGCTCTGGGTCACCGGGCTGGGGCGCTGGGGTATCGGTTCTGTTTTCAGTGCCAGTTCGCCAGCTTCGCTTGCGATCGCTTCGTCTGCCAGCTTCCAGGCGCAGCCCTGCAGCACCTTGCCGGTGTGCACGATGAGCTGGCTGGCCATGTCGTGAAACTGCAGCTCGGTCACCCCCTGGCGCAGGCTGTGACGCGCCTGGTTGAGAGCGTCGCCCTGGCTGTCCACCAGACCCGCCAGGCCCTGATTGGCAGCGTCAAAGTGCGCCAGCAGGTTGTTGGTGGCGTGGTCGAGCAGGCCCTCCAGGCGCTTGAGGTCGGTTATCGCCATCAGCAGGGCGTCTTGCAGATCGGCCACCAGGGCCACGGGCAGCGGGATGGTGGAAGGTGCTTGGGGTGCGGTCATGGGAGTCCGGGTCTGTGTCGGTTCGGCTCGGCTCGGCCAGTCGGGACGGGCATTACAATTTTCCCGGGCCAAGTGGCTCCCAATGGGTCGATGACAGGGTGAAATCCCTGCCAGTTCGCTCTCGCCAACCCCGTCCCCGTCGCCCCCAACCGATTCGATCGACCTGAAATGAGCGCGATGACCGATCCCTCTCCAACCAAGCCGGTGGTGCGCATCCTGCACCTGGAAGACTCGCGGGTGGACCATGCGCTGGTCAAATTCGCCCTGCAGCGCAGCATGATGAGCTGCGAGTTGACCCTGGTCGACACCCTGGAAGACTTGCGCCTGCAGCTGGAAACCGCGCCGTTTGACCTCTTGCTGGCCGACTACTACCTGCCAGGCTTCAATGGCCTGGACGCCTGGGACCTGGCGCGCGAGCTGCGGCCCGAGCTGCCGTTTGTGGTGCTTTCGGGCGCCATCGGCGAGGCGGCGACGGTGGAGGCGATGCACCGCGGCGTGAGCGACTATTTGCTCAAGGACAACATGCACCGGCTCGCGCACGTGATTGAGCGTGCGCTGGAAATCAGCGAAAGCCGCCGCGCCAAGAGCTCTGCCGACGCCGAGCTTGCCGACTCGCGACAACGCCTGGCCGAACTCGCCGAGCACCTGCAATCCAGCATCGAGCAGGAGCGCTCGGACATCGCGCGCGAAATCCACGACGACATTGGCGGCGCGCTGACCGCTGTCAAACTCGACCTGGCGTGGGTCGGGCGCCATACCCCCGACGAGGCGACGCAGCGCCACATCCAGTCGGCGATGGAATCGCTGCAGCACGCGCTGGGCGCAAGCCAGCGCATCATGCTCAACCTGCGCCCACCCATCCTCGATCAGGGGCTGGTGGCGGCTGTGCAGTGGCTGGGCGCCAGCTTCGAGCGGCGCACCGGCACCCGGGTACTGGTGCGCCGCTCGGCCGAGGAAATCGAGGTGCCGCGTGAACTGCAGCTGGTGGCTTACCGCACCGCACAAGAGGCGCTGACCAATGTGGCCAAGCACGCCCAGGCCAGCGCGGTGCAGATCGATCTGAGCGACCGCGAGGGGTTCCTCACGCTTGAGGTCAGCGACAACGGCCTTGGCCTAAATGCGCAGGCGCTGCGAAAAGCCAAGTCGTTTGGCCTGCTTGGTCTCAAGGAGCGCGCCGCCAAGGTCGATGGCTGGCTCGACGTGAGCAGCTCGCCGCGCGGCACCTCGGTGATTTTGTCGGTGCCGATAAAAACGTTCAGACACCCAGCCCGCGACGGCATGACCCAGGAGGAATCCGATGATCAAGGTGGTTTTGTGTGACGACCATGCGGTGGTGCGCCGTGGTATCCGAGACACCATCACCGAAGCGGTGGACATCCAGGTGGTCGGCGAAGCCGGCAACTACCCCGAGTTGCGCGAACAGCTGCGCAGGACACCGTGTGACGTGTTGATGCTCGACCTGAACATGTCCGGGCGCGGCGGCCTGGAGGTGCTCTCGACCCTGCGCGAGGAAGGCTCGCCTGTGAAGGCGCTGGTGATCTCGATGTACCCGGAAGACCAGTACGCGATTCGCTGCCTGCGAGCCGGTGCCCGGGGCTATCTCAACAAGGCTGGCGATCCGGCCGAAATGGTGGTGGCCATTCGCACCGTGCAGCAAGGCCGAAAGTACGTTTCACCCGAGGTGGCGCAGATGCTGGTGGACAACCTGAGCGCGCCGGAAAACGCAGAGCTGCACGCCAGCTTGTCCGAGCGCGAGATGCAAACGCTGCAGAAAATCGCCTCTGGCAGAAAGCTCTCCGAGATCGCCGAGGAGCTGATGCTCAGCCCGAAAACCGTCAGCGTCTACCGCGCTCGCGTGCTGGAAAAACTGCGCCTGGGCAACAACGCCGAGCTCACGGTCTACGCGATTCGCAACAACCTGGTGTGAGGGCTGTTTCGGCGGCTGCGCCGTCATGCCATCTCGGCAGCCCAATCTCCCCGCGCAACTTCAGCTGGTGAACAGGCTGGTGGCCAGCCGCAGCAGCGAGGCCACAGGTTTGTCGAGCATCGGCAAGGTGGCGGCGATGCCGATCAGGCCGGCGGTCAGCGTGAGTGGAAAACCGATGGCAAACGCGTTCATTTGCGGCGCGATGCGCGAGACAAAGCCCAGCACGATGTTGATGAACAGCAAGATGCCGATCATCGGCAGAGCAATCCACAAACCATAGTGAAACATCACCGCGCCCAGCTCATGCAGGCGCAGGCGGTTGATGGCGTCGAACGCGCTGCCGTCCAGCGGGAAGGTGGTGAAGCTGGCTATCACCGCTTGCACCAGCATCAGGTGCCCGCCCAAGACGACAAACAACAGCATCGTCATATTGCCGAAAAAACGGCCCACTGCGCTGGTTTGGGCGCTGCTGATCGGGTCGAAGAAGCCGGCGAAGTTCAGGCCCATCTGCAGGCCAATCACCTCACCGGCCAACTCCACCGCGGCGAACACGATGCGCACCGCCAGCCCGATCGCCAGCCCGATCACGACCTGCTGCAGCACCACCGAAAACGCGCGCGAATCGGTGAGCGCAATCACCGGCTGCTCGCCCAGGCCCGCCTGCGCACACACCGCGATCAGAAACGCCAGCGCCACCCGGGTTCGCACCGGCACCGAGCGTGCCGAAAAAATTGGGGCGCTGGAGAACACCGCCAAGATACGCAAAAACGGCCAGAACACCGGCGAGACCAGCGCCATGATGTCCGCCTCGGTGAAGGTCGGCATGGTCAGCGATCAGTGGACACAGGCAAGCAGGAAAAAGGAGACTTCCGCGTCCGTCGAACGGTCCGCAGGCCGCGCGACCCGAGAACGCCTCAGAACCGGCTCTGCTGGGCTGCCAGCGTTGTCTGCCTGAGGGAGTCGCGCCAAGCGTGGCGGGGATGGGCCACCGCTAAACAGCATAGTTGGGGATCTCCAAAATTGTGCGCCGGATGAACGCCACCATGGTGCTCAGCATCCAGGGTCCTGCGATCGCAAACACCGCAATCGCCGCGATGAGTTTGGGCACAAACGACAGCGTGGCCTCGTTGATCTGGGTGATGGCCTGGAACAGACTTACCACCAGGCCGACGCCCAGCACCGTGGCCAAAATTGGCGCGGCCACCATCAGCAGCATGTAGAGGGCGTTTTGCCCGAAGGTGAGAGCGGCTTGTGGGTCCATGGCGAAGATTTTTGTTGGGGTGAAGCTTTAAGCAGTGCAGCCTGGGGACCCGTTGGACTGTCGCCCGGCTGCCCCAAGGCAGGCCAAGCTTTCTTGGCGGGGGCAGCAACCCGCGCAGCGGTGGAGCCGCGAACAGCATCTGGGGGGTGGCAAGCGCAAGGGGGCCATGTCCTAGCGGGCAAAGGAGGCGGCCAGCGAACCGAGCAAAATATTCCAGCCGTCGGCCAGCACGAAAAGCATCAGCTTGAACGGCAGGGCTACCAGCACCGGTGAGAGCATCATCATCCCCAGCGACATCAGCACGCTGGCCACCACCATGTCGATGACCAGGAACGGGATGAAAATCATGAAGCCGATTTGGAACGCGGTCTTGAGCTCACTGGTCACAAAGGCCGGCACGATGACCCGAAACGGCGCGGTTTGTGCCGTCACGTCCTGGGGCAGTTTGGCCAGGGTGGCGAACAGCTCAAAGTCGCTCTGGCGCATCTGCTTGAGCATGAAGGCGCGCATCGGTGCTTCGCCGCGCGCCAGCGCCTCTTCAAAGCCGATCTGGTTGGTCGAATAAGGCGCGTAGGCCTCTTGGTAGACCTTGTCCAGGGTCGGGCCCATCACGAACAGGGTGAGAAACAATGACAGGCCCACGATCACCTGGTTGGGTGGTGACGACTGGGTGCCCAGCGCTTGGCGCAGCAGCGAGAGCACGATGACGATGCGGGTGAAGCCAGTCATCAGCAGCAGCACCGCCGGCAGGAAAGACAGGGTGGTAAAGAACAGCAGGGTCTGAATCGGCACCGAGTAGCTGTTGCCTGCTGGCCCCTGGCCGATCACCAGCGGCAGCGAGGCACCACCGGTGGCTGGTGGCAGGGCCGAGCCGGTCTGTGCCAGCGCCGTGCCGGCGCACAAGGTCAGCAGCAAGCCGAGCAGGCTGGCAAGGGCGCGCGACACGAATGGGCAATCAACGCGGCGCATGGGGGCCCTGGGGTCTGGTCTGAACGATCTGCGCCAGGCGCGCAGCGAAGCCGCCAGCGGCACCGGACGCGGTAGCGCCAGCTGGCGGGCCCGCCGCATCGGCGGCGTCCAGCGGCAGGCTGTGCAAAGCGGTAATGCCGCC
>Ga0209702_10002138_pt1 | contig 35485 bp, 30 predicted proteins | sample FRY01_FD_187210 | JGI IMG/M metagenome (GOLD analysis project Ga0209702, IMG submission 187210) | Freshwater microbial communities from Lake Fryxell liftoff mats and glacier meltwater in Antarctica - FRY-01 (SPAdes) (version 2) | ecosystem: Environmental > Aquatic > Freshwater > Ice > Glacier...
GCGGTTTTACTACCCGATGTACCAAATTGGAGTTGGCACGAATACGGTATGCGCGTTGGGTTTTGGCGTTTTCACGAAATGTATGAAAGGCTTGGTATTAAGCCTACGCTTTCTATTAATGCGCGCGTGTGTGAAGATTACCCACGTGTTGCACAAGCCTGCTTAGATGCGGGTTGGGAATTCATGGGCCACAGCTATCAGCAGGGGCCTATTCATTTAGAACCAGATCAACCGGCGATGATTAAACGCACGCTTGATGTTATTGAAAACTTTACAGGTAAAAGGCCTATCGGTTGGCTTGGACCTGGCCTGACCCAAACGTATGAAACACCTGATCATCTGGCTGCGGCGGGTATTAAATACATAGGCGATTGGGTTTACGATGAAGAGCCTACAGAAATTCAAACAGAAAATGGCCCATTAATCACATTACCCTATACCGTTGAAAACAATGATATTCCTATGATGGCTGTGCAGCATCACGAGGCATCGTACTGGACTCAAAAATGCATAGACACATTTGATCGTCTGTATGAAGAAGGTTCAGACCGCCCACGCGTAATGGCTATTGCTATTCACCCTTATATTTCTGGTCAACCGTTTCGTATTAAGTATCTTGAAGAAGTATACAAACACATGAGCAAATTTGAAGGTGTTATGCACTGGAATGGTGAACAAATTTTAGACTGGTATCAATCGGCTCGTAAGACCGCGAAATGAATAACTATGTTTTGAATCCTCCTGCTATCGTAACGATTCCTGTTGCGTTAACAGATGCACTTTTTCCGGTTCGTAGAATTTATTGCGTGGGTCGCAATTATTTAGAACATATTCGCGAAATGAAAGAGTCTGATGAGCGCGACCCGCCTTTTTTCTTTCAAAAACCTAGAGACTCAATTGTTTTAAACGGTGAAGTATTACCTTATCCACCAGAAACAAATGATTTTCAGTTCGAGGTTGAGCTGGTCGTTGCAATAGGTCAAGCGGGTCGCCGAATCACCAAGCAAGCAGCGTTAGATCATATTTTTGGTTATGCGGTGGGTTTAGATATGACCCGTCGTGACAGGCAACGCGAATCGGGTAAAAAGGGTTTGCCCTGGGAAATTGGTAAAAGTTTTGATGGGTCAGCCCCCTGTGGCATGTTGCATACTGTAAAAGAAGTGGGCCACATTTCAACGGGTCAAATTTTCATTTCTCTTAACGGTGAAACGAAGCAAGATTCATTAATTGAAAAAATGATTTGGAATGTGCCAGAGGTTGTTAGTAACTTATCTCATATTTATGATTTAGTAGAAGGTGATTTGATTTATACCGGAACACCGGCTGGCGTTGCCCCTGTTTTGCCTGGTGATAAATTGCTGTGTAAGGTTGCTGGTTTGAGTGCTCTTGAAATTTCGATTGGCGAAAAGAGATAAATGATGAAACCGCTTGAAAGAATTCAATACTTACCTATAAACAAACGTAAACCGCTGAAATTACCTGACGGTGCACGAATGGTAGTTTGGACAATCGTCAACATTGAAGAATGGGATATTGATCAAACCATGCCACGAACTGTGTTGACCCCGCCTGCGGGTGGGTCACCGATGCCAGATATACCCAATTGGGCATGGCACGAGTACGGTAATCGTGTGGGCTTTTGGCGCATGCTCAATGTTTTAGATGAGCTTGAAATTAAGGCTGTGTTGGCCATTAATGGTTCTGCAATTAAAGCGTATGAACCGATTGCACAAGCTGCACTCGACCGTGGTTGGGAATTTATGGGTCATGGTTATACCCAACGAAATATGCAGAAAGTCGAGAATGAACAAGAAGATATTGTCAAAACGTCTGAGGCAATTAAAAATTTTACAGGTAAGGCACCACGCGGATGGCTAGGGCCCGGTTTAACTGAAACGTGGAATACCCCTGATTTATTATCTAAAAATGGTTACGAATATCTTTGTGATTGGGTGTTAGACGATCAACCTGTATATTTAAAAACGACTCACGAACCCATCATTAACATACCGTACACGCAAGAATGTAACGACGTAGCAATGATGTTGATACAGCATCACACCGCGTCTGAATACTATCGTCGAGGTATTGATCAATTTGAACAAATTTATGATGATTCAAAAGACTCTGCGCGTGTAATGGCTTTGGTTGTTCACCCCTACATAATGGGTGCGCCACATCGACTCAAGTATTACAAACAAGTATTAGCAGAAATACGAAATAAAAAAGATGTTTTGTTTTGGACAGGTGAGCAAATCATTGATTGGTTCATTAAAGAAAATGCAAAGTAATTTGAGAAACTAACTATTTTGTCTTAGAAGGTACAAATACCGTGTCGATGACTATTTTTCAGCTTTTAAATAGTGCAACATTTGCTGCTTTGCTTTTTGTTGTGGCAAGTGGTTTCACCTTGATTTTTGGTCTGATGCGTATTGTAAATTTAGCGCATGGTGCGCTGTATCTTTTTGGTGGTTACCTCGGCTTAACGATTGCGATGCTGGGTGGAAATTTTTACGTTGCTGCTATTGGTGCGGCAATCGGTGTAGCGTTAATGGGTTTAATCATTGATTTGGGTTTATTACGTTTCGTAAGAGGTAATGAACTGAGACAAGTGTTGCTGACGCTAGGTGTTGCATTTGTTTTAAATGATTTAGCACTTGTACTGTGGGGGGGGGACACCTACAGCATTCCTGTGCCCTCGTATCTTGACGGCCCGTTTTCAATAGGCGATGTAACTTACCCAAAATATCGATTTTTTGTTTTATTCGTTGGAATTTTAATTTTTATTGCGCTCTGGTTATTAATGGCTAAAACAAAACTGGGCGCATTAATCAGAGCGGGTGTTGACGACTCAGAGACTGTCTCTGCTATGGGTGTTGATATACGTAAGATTTTTATTTATACCTTTATGTTGGGTGCTGCTTTAGCTGGTTTGGGGGGCGTCATGGGCGGTGCATTTTTAACGTTGTACCCGACTGCAGATTCTGAAATTTTAGTATTTAGCTTAGCCGTAGTGATTATTGGTGGTAGAGGTAGTTTAGTCGGTGCAGCAGTGGGTAGTGTGCTGGTTGCAACGCTGGCTAACTTCGGTCAAGTTTGGTTTCCTGAATTAGCTTATTTTGTTATTTTTGGACCCATGGCTGTTTTATTGGCATTTCGACCACTTGGTTTGTTTGGAAAGGCGACTTAAATGCAAACACTTAAATCTAAATATTCTTTGTATATTCTATTGATTTCGCTCGCATTAATAGCAACGATTCCCTTTCTGTTTCCTGGTTATAAAACGAGTATTGCAACTGAAATTTTGATCTTTGCCATTCTGGCGATGTCTATTGATATTCTTGCTGGCTACACAGGTCGAACCCCCTTATGTCATGGCGCAATTTTTGGTGTGGCAACTTATGTCATGCTTTATTACGTCACAGAAATGGGTGGCTCACCATGGGTAGGCATTCTACTTGCAGTCACGACCTCAGTTTTGGTAGCCGCTATATTTGCTCTTCTTGCGATTCGAACATCGGGTGTTTACTTTATTTTGTTAACGCTTGCGCTCGGTATGATCGTGTGGGGTGTTTGTTTACGATGGACATCAGTTACGGGTGGTGAAAACGGCTTGCGCGGCAGCGTGTCACCATTATGGCTACAAGACAAAGTAAATCTTTATTATTTTATTGCATGCTGTTTTGTTGTCTTAGTGTGGATGATGTGGCGGTTTGTAAATTCACCATTTGGTCTGACATTAAAAGGCATTCGCGATAGTGAGTCTCGCATGAGAACCCTTGGCTATAACGTTCCCTTACACTTATTTTTAGGCTTCGTCGTTTCTGGTTTTTTTGCTGGCGTAGCTGGCGCACTTTATGCATTTTTCAACAGTTTTGTCAGCCCATCGACAGTGGCACTCGCTCAATCTACAGAAGGTTTATTGATGGCTATTGTGGGTGGCGCAGGTACGTTGTTTGGTGGCATTATTGGTGCAATATTAGTCATTACTTTAGAGAACGTTGTTAGTTTATATACCGATCGCTGGCAAATGGTAATGGGTTTTATGTTTATTTTTATGATGATTTTTGCACCTTCTGGTGTTTTAGGAGCCATTCGAAATTTAATTAAATCAAGATAGTAATTCTTGGTGTTGATCAATTCCGAATGGTAAGCATGTTGTAGCAATAATTAATTTCATTTGATTAACTATAAGTACGCATTAAATTAATTAGTGTGCGGTTGAATGTCATGTTTTTCATCTTTGTCTTAAACCTTAAAAGGGGTTCACTATGGATCGTCGAAACTTTATAAAGACTGTTGGAGCAGCGGCAACAGTATCAACAGTCGTAACAGGACCATGGATAAGCAATGCTATGGCACAAACCGGGCCTATTCGTATCGGTTTAATTTCACCCTTGACTGGGGTGCTGGCTGCTGGCGGTAAAGAATTAGTAGAGGGTTTTGAACTTTACTGGAAACAAAATGGTTTGACTATTGCAGGTCGACAAATTGAAATCGTTGTCGAAGACGACGCTTCAAACCCTGACACCGCATTACAAAAAGCGCGACGTTTAGTTGAGCAGCGTAAAGTTGATTTCATGGTCGGAAGTGTATTGGCGAATACAGGCTTAGCCATTGCGGAATATGCAAAGACAAGTGGTACACCATACTTTATTCCTATTGTGGCAGCTGATGATCTAACTCAACGCAAGCGCATACCCAATGTTGTTCGTGTTGCGGGTTACTCGGCTAGTCAAATGCCACGCCCATTGGCTGATTTTGCTTACAAAGTTAAGAATATTCGTAAAGTCGTGACCATATCTCAAGATTACACATTTGGTCATGAGCAATGTGGCGGTTTCAGTCAAACGTTTACCGAGTTAGGTGGAAAGATCGTTCAACAATTTTGGCATCCTTTAAATACATCTGATTTCAGCCCATATTTGGCACAAATTAAAAACTCAGGTGCTGATGCTGTTTTTGCGATGGAAACGGGTGCTGATGCCAACCGCTTTATTAAGCAATATTCAAATTTTGGGCTGCAGGGAAGTCTGCCTATGTTTGGTGCTATGAACTTAACAGACCAATCTGTTATTCGTACATTAGGTAAAGAAGCTGCCGGCATTTACTCATCAGCTCACTTTGCTGAAGGCTCATCGAATGCTGCTACGGTTCGTTTTGTAGAAGAGTATCAAGCCGCTTATAAAAAACTTCCTTCGCTTTATGGTTTTGCAGCATACTCGTGTGCAATGTGGATAGCTGAAGCCTTAAAACTAGCTAACGGTAATGTTTCTGATTCAGCCGCTTTCTTAAAAATTATTAATTCGATTGAATTGACTAAGTCACCATTAGGTCGCCCTGTACGTTTAGATAATTACGGCAACCCAATTTATGACGTGTTTATTCGTGAAACGCAAGTTCGACCTGATGGCAAAGTATGGAATGTACCAATCGAAGTATATGCGGGTGTTTCACAGTTTTTTAACTATGATCCTGAAACATATTTAAAACAACCTTCATATAGCCGCGATTTTCAAGGTATTAAAGCTTCTTGATTTTTAGAATCTTTTTTTGCCTTTTATGAAAACAAACCAGGGCGTCTTTTTCGCCCTGGTTTAAAGGATTTTTTGTGACTGAGTCGATTCTTACTCTTAAAGACGTGAGTGTTACATTCGGGTCTTTGCGCGCTGTTAATAGCGTAAATCTTAATGTTCCCGCTGGCCAACGCCGTGCCATTATTGGCCCAAATGGTGCGGGTAAAACAACGTTGTTTAATGCAATTGCAGGTGTAGTGCCCATATCAAGTGGAACGATCTTATTCGACAACACCGACATGACACGTTTCGCAACAAGTAAGCGCGCAAGTCTTGGTATTGCTAGAACTTTTCAAATTACCAACCTATTCCCCCAGCTTTCAGTTGAAGAAAATGTTCGTTTGGCTGTTCGCGGGTTATCTTCAAAGAAATACTCATTGTTTGGTAATGGTCAACCGACGGCTTCAGAGCAAGAGTTAATAGACATTGCCTTGGTAAATTCACAACTGATTAGTAAGCGAAGTATCGAAACAAAAACCTTGTCTTATGGTGAGCAACGCCAACTTGAAATGGCAATGGCTCTGGTGCAAAGACCAAAGTTACTTTTGCTTGATGAACCTGCTGCGGGCCTATCACCTGCAGAGCGCGTCAACATGGCTGACGTTATTGATGCATTACCCAGAGATTTAACGTTGATATTAATTGAACATGATATGGACTTAGCCCTTGGTCTTGTTGATTATGTAACGTGCCTTCATTTTGGCGGCGTATTAACTGAAGGAACGCCCGCACAAATTAGAGTAGACAGTCAAGTCGAAGAGGTTTATTTAGGAAAACCACGCCATGTTGGAAATTAAAGATCTAAATAGTTATTACGGCGATGCCCATATTCTGCGTGGGGTAAATATGGTTATACCTAAAGGCAAGGTCGTGGCTTTGCTGGGCAGAAACGGCATGGGTAAAACAACACTTATTCGCTCTATTATGGGTCTTGCCCCACCCCGTATTGCCAAGGGCAGTATCAAATATAACGGCGAAGAGTTGGTAAATCTGCAACCACACGAAATCGCACGTAAACGTATTGGTTATGTTCCACAAGGAAGGCGTCTTTTTCAATCTTTGACCGTTGCAGAGCATTTGACCGTTTTTGCCTCTGCAAGACCAAGCTCACCCTGGAGCGTGCAGCGTATTTACGATATCTTCCCGCGTTTATCAGAACGAAAAACCAATTTAGGTACGCAACTTTCTGGCGGAGAAAGGCAGATGTTAGCTGTTGCTCGCGCACTGATGACAGACCCTGAGTTGATACTAATGGACGAACCAACTGAAGGTTTGGCCCCTGTTATGGTTCAACTTCTTGAAGAAATTATCGCCGGTTTAGCTGTAACAGGGTTAGGCATTTTATTAGTTGAACAAAATTTATATAGCGCATTGTCTGTTGCAAATGAAGTGTATTTAATGGAAACAGGTTTAATTGTGCATCATTGCCAAGCTGATGAGTTAATGAACGATAAAGAAACCATGCAGCGCTTTCTGGGTGTTCGTTAAATTTTATTATGACAACAGATTATTTAGATCAAATGAATTTGTGTGAGGCAGCCCAAGCTGTCGCTCAGGGTGAGGTCAGTTCACAGCAACTCACTGAGTACGCTATTAATAGACTCAAAGAAATTGGTCCTAAATTAAATTGTGTTGTTTCCATTCACGAAGAAAAGGCGCTAGATTCTGCATATGAAGCAGATAAAGCGCGGTCTTTAGGTAAACCGCTTGGTCCCCTGCATGGTGTTCCCTTAGCGCATAAAGAACTCTTCTATCGTCAAGGCATTGTTTCAAATGATGGTTCAATTATTTCTAAAGGTTTTATTCCAACTGAAACATCGACAGCGTTAACGCGGCTCGACCAGGCGGGTGCCATTGATGTTGGACAGCTGCATATGGCTGAGTTTGCAATGAGCCCAACAGGTTTTAATTTGCATTATGGCCATGTTAAAAACCCTTGGAATGTAGATTACTGCCCGGGCGGTTCATCTAGCGGTTCTGGTGCAGCAGTCGCTGCAAGATTAGTGTTTGGTTCATTGGGTACCGATACCGGTGGTTCGATCAGGCACCCGGCAGCAATGTGTGGTGTTACAGGTATTAAGCCTACTTGGTCAAGAGTAAGTAGTTATGGTGTTATGCCTTTATCAGTTTCACTCGATTGTGCTGGCCCAATAGCCAGAACAGCGCGTGATTGTGCAAGGCTTCTGAGTATTATTGCGGGTTTTGATTCGAATGATTTAACCAGCTCAACTTTACCTGTTCCTCGTTATGAAGATTTTTTAACAGGTCAGTTAAAAGGTGTAAAAATTGCTGTGCCGGGTGGGTACTATGAACAAAATCAAGATGAAGGCGTTGCCCAAGCCTTAAAAATTGCATTAGACACCTTTAAAAATGCAGGGGCTCAGGTTATTCATACTCAGCCACCTGACATTGATTTCATAAATCGTATGATGGGAATTGTCTTAACGGTAGAGGCTGCTGCGCATCATCAAGCCTGGATTCGTGAAAGGTCTGAAGATTATGCCCCACAAGTATTAGCCCGATTTAAACCTGGCTTTGAACATTCTGGTATTCAATATTTTGATGCCATTTCTTTAAGATCAAAGTTAACAAATGAATGGCTTAAATCAGTTCTAGGTGATGCAGATGTGGCGTTTATGCCAACCATTCCTGTATCTGTTCCCAGTATTGCAGAAACCACAGAAGGCGATTGGGGTGAAATATCTAAAAAGATAAGCGTTATAACTCACTGTAACCGGGGCATAAATTATCTGGGCTTGCCAGCTATTAGTACACCCGCAGGTTTTTCTCATGACATGCCAGTCGCATTTCAATTGGTTGGCCGTCATTTTGATGAAGCAAAGCTTTTAATGATTTCTGATGCTTACCAAAAGCTAACTGATTGGCATACGCGATTTCCTTTAATACTGAGTAATAATGTAAATTGAAAAAATTGAAAAAATTGAAAAAAAATAAAAAAATAAAAAAATTAAATTTAATAAATCAATCAAATAATAAGATGGTTGTGTGCATCATTGGTTTAGGCATAATGGGTTTGGCCATTGCTGAAAATCTAATTAAAGACGGTTACATTGTTTATGGTTTTGACCCGCTTGCTCTTCAGCGCAATAAATTAAAGAAGTTGGGCGGCAACCCCTCATCTTCAATAAGTTCCCTTCCACTTGATATCGAAGTCATACTCACTTCATTACCTTCTAGCAAAGCGTTGCATGACGTATCGACTGATTTAAGCGTTCAAGAGCGAAAGGGCGTGGTGCTAGTTGAAACCAGTACGCTCACACTTGATGATAAAAAACAGGCTGCAAAAATATTAAAATTAGCAGGTATAAAAACCTTAGATTGCCCGTTGTCAGGTACAGGTTCACAAGCGAAAGTTAAAGATTTAGTGGTTTATTCGAGTGGTTCGTTACCCGTTTTCAACCGTGCCAAACCAGTTCTGCAAGATTTTTCTAGAAGTGTTGTTTATTTAGGAAAATTTGGTAACGGTATAAAAATGAAATTTGTGACTAACTTATTAGTTGCTATACATAACGTAGCAACAGCCGAAGCATTAAACGTTGCAAAAATGGCTGGTCTTAATCTTGACCAGGTTCTTGATGTTGTGAGCGACAGTGCTGGGCAGTCAAAGATGTGGCAAGTACGAGGGCCTCGTATGGTGAAGGAAGATTACTCACCCATGATGACCATGAATCTTTGGCAAAAAGACATGAAAATTATTAAAGCCTTTGTAGGTCAGGTTAGCGCTAAAACATTTTTATTTGATGCAGCTTGTATGCTCTATAGCCAAACCATTGAGTCTGGTCATATGCAGCACGACTGTTCAGCAGTGTTCGAAACGATTCAAAAATTAAAATAAAAATACTTATCGTTCCCGATTTCTGATAAATAACTATCGCGTTGCGCCGTAGTTAACTGATTGCATCTTGTAGTCAGATTAATTACTTTAAAGCAAGCCAAATACCAAGCGGTAAGAAAACAATAGAAATGATATGGCCAACAACGACAATTGACGCGACTTTGTCAGGCTCTTGGTTAAATCGCTCAGCGATCATGTAGTTAAAAATACCGGGCGGTAAACCTGCAAATAAAATTAATGCGCCACGCTGCACTAAATCTAGAGTAAAAAAGTTTAGAACAGCGTATGCGATGGCTAACCGAATGATGACGGCTAGAACTGAAGCAATAAGCCCTGCCTTGGCGTGCGCTATTCGGGTTTCGGCTAATCGGGTTCCCAGAGATAACAGCATTAAGGGAACGAGAATGTTACCGATCATGGTCAATGACACATCAACCCACTCGGGCAACTGTAAGTTCAAATATGAAAAGCTTACGCCTAGTACTGTTGACCAAATAAGTGGGTTGGCATAGATGAGTTTGGCATCTATTTTGCCACTCACAATGCCCACACCAAAAGTAAAGTGCATTATGTTGGTTGCCACCAACAGAAGTACTGCAGGGCCTAAACCGTCTGGACCAAATGCAAGCACGGTTAACGGAATACCTATGGGCCCCATATTTGCAAACATGACAGTTGGTATAACAGACCGTTTGCTAGCATCGATAAATCGAGTAAAAGGCAATATGGCTAAACCTGACAATAGAACAATCAGGGCTGCTGCAGATAAAAAGTGTAGAGACGCGCTTAGCTCAAAATGTTTGGTAGATAGTGATGTAAAAATGAGGCACGGCAAAGCAACATCTAAGATAATTTTATTTGCACCAACCATGTTTGGTTGTTTAAAACGACCATATATCAGACCAATAAGAATAATAAGAAAAATGGGTAAAGTAATACTAAGAATACGTTCAATCATATTTTTTTATCTTAAGTTGAACATACGCTTTAGGTAGTTGATATGTTTAACGGTGTAGGCGTTTAATCACCCAGCCGTAACCGTTGCGCCGAAACTTTTTCAAGTGTTTCAGCAAATTGTGATCTACGCGCTTTAGCTTGTGTAACAACCGCTTCAGGTGCCCGGGAAACGAACGCTTCATTTGATAATTGACCGTTCACCTTTTCAATTTCTTGCATTAAACGTGTAATTTCTTTATCGAGCCGAATGCGTTCGGCTGCGAGATCAATTTCTACTTTAAGCATTAAGCGGGTCTGGCCCACGACTTGTACAGGTGCGTCTGTATCGGTAGGTATGGTGTCAGTTATTTCGACACTTGATAAGCGAGCCATTGCTGATAGATAAGGTGTATGTTGTGCCAAACTTTTAGCATTGCCTTGTGCGATAAGGGGTAATCGTTCGCCTGGCGGAATTGACATTTCGCTACGTAATGCTCGCACGGCTTCGATTTGTGCTTTCAATTCTGCAAACTGATCTTCAGCTTGGCTATCAATGAATGCAACATCTGCTGCAGGGTAGGGTTGCACACTGACGCTACTGACACTATCAATCAAACGAGTTCCCGCAATAACTGAAATCTTTTGCCATAATGCTTCGGTAATAAACGGTGTAATAGGGTGCATGAGGCGCAAAATTTCTTCGAGCACAGTCATGAGCGTTGCCCGGCATGTTGCTTGAGTAAAAGAGTCGCCGCTTTGAATTTGAACCTTAGCCAACTCAAGGTACCAATCGCAGTATTCGTCCCATATAAAGTGATAAAGCGAATGCGCAATATTGTCAAAACGGTATTCAGCAAAACCTTTTTCAACCTCGGCTTTAACGTGTTGTAAGCGACTGAGCACCCAACGTTCAGGTAAACCCAGCGGTTGAGTGAGAGCGCTCAGTTTGGCTTGAGTAAGAGGCGTGATGCTTCGAAAAAGTTTTTGTGTTTGTGCGTCTTGCGGTTGTTCAATATTGACTTGCTCGGTGTGCATCAATACAAAACGCGAGGCATTCCAGAGTTTGCTACAAAAGTTCCTGTACCCTTCGCAACGCTTTAAATCAAAATTAATGTTGCGACCTAATGAAGCATAAGCTGCCATGGTAAAGCGTAGGGCATCGGTTCCGAATGAGGGTATACCGTCTGGAAAGTGCTTACGCGTGTCTTTTTCGATTTGAGCGGCTTGCTTGGGGTTCATCAGCCCAAACAGTCGTTTTGTAACCAAGCTTTCTAAGTCAATGCCGTCAATTAAGTCAACTGGGTCAAGTGTATTGCCCTTTGACTTACTCATTTTTTGCCCTTCAGCATCGCGAATGAGGCCATGAACATAAACGTGCTTAAACGGTACTTCGCCTGTTAAGTGCGTGGTCATCATGACCATGCGGGCGACCCAAAAGAAAATAATATCAAAACCTGTTACCAATACACTTGACGGCAGATACTTTTTTAAATCTGCTGTTTGTTCGGGCCAGCCAAATGTTGTGAAGGGTACCAAAGCAGACGAAAACCATGTGTCAAGCACATCAGGGTCTCGCGTTAATGTGCCATGGTAGCCAATGGCTTGCGCCTTTTCTTGCGCTTGTTCGGCTGTATGGGCAACAAATACTTGACCGTTTTCACCGTACCAAGCAGGTATTTGATGGCCCCACCACAGTTGCCTTGAAATGCACCAGTCTTGAATGTTTTCTAGCCACTGGTTGTATGTGGTTGTCCAGTTTGAGGGAAAAAACTGCACTTCACCCTTGCGAACCACATCTAATGCCACCTCAGTGATGCTTTGACCCGGGTGAAGCGAGCCAGCGGGGGCGGGTTTGGTCATGGCGACAAACCATTGGTCGGTCAACATAGGCTCTAAAACTACATTGGTGCGGTCACCCCGAGGCTGCATCATAGTGTGAGGTAATGTTTTAACTAAGAATTTGTTTTCGGCCAAGGCTTTTACTACCGCATCGCGTGCTTCAAAGCGGTCTAGGCCTCTAAACTGCAGGGGGGCGTTTTCATTTACATGTGCGTCGGGGGTGAAAATAATGATGAGAGGCAGCTTGTGCCGCATGGCACACGCATAATCGTTAAAGTCGTGTGCGCCTGTTATTTTGACTACGCCAGTACCAAAGGCTGGGTCAACAAAGTCATCAGCAATAATCGGTATTTGGCGATCGCATAACGGTAAGTCTACGAATTTACCCACTAAATGTTTATAACGTTCATCGTCTGGGTGAACACATAAGGCGCCGTCAGCCATCATGGTTTCTGGCCGGGTGGTGGCAATAGATAGACCTGGAATAGATTGGCTTTGACCGTCGACCTCAATGGTTTGAGGGCCATCAACAAAAGGGTACATGACATACCATAAGGAACCTTGTGTTTCGACACTGTTCACTTCTAAGTCAGAAACGGCTGTTAGAAGGACAGGATCCCAGTTGACGAGGCGTTTACCCCGATAAATCAACCCTTCTTCGTATAAACGAACAAAAGTTTCAACAACACCGGTTGAAAGCTGTTCGTCCATCGTGAAGTATTCGCGTGACCAATCGGCTGAAGCCCCTAAGCGTCTGACCTGATTAGTGATGGTGCCCCCTGAAAGTTCTTTCCATTCCCAGACTTTTTTTGTGAAGGCCTCGCGACCGAGGTCATGGCGCGTGATTTTCTGGGCGTCAAGCTGGCGTTCTACGACGATTTGGGTTGCAATACCTGCATGGTCAGTACCGGGTATAAAGACGGTATCAGCCCCTAACATTCGGTGGTAGCGAACCAGTCCGTCCATTATGGTTTGGTTAAAAGCATGCCCCATATGTAGGGTGCCCGTCACGTTTGGGGGTGGAAACTGAACGGCAAAGGTGCCACTTGACTCTTTTTGTACGTGTTGACCTGCATTAAAATAACCACGTTTAACCCACTCGTTATACCAATAACGTTCAATTTCATGGGGTTCAAAGTTTTTTGGAAGTGAACCAAGGGGGGGGTGAGCTTCTGCAGTCATGAGGGCATCTTAATGAGTTAAGTTAGTATTTTAACAAGATGCGCGGAAATCCTCTCTGTTCATGCGTAAAGTTCATTTAACCCAGCAAGAACGTAAATGGTCTCAGTAAAAACCCGGCATGGTAAAATAAAAGACTTTTATTTTTAGATCATTTTCTGTCGAAAGTGTTTGTTTTTACACAGATTTACTGGAGCATTGCACATGTCAGTTGAACGTACCCTGTCAATTATTAAGCCCGATGCCGTGGCCAAAAATGTAATCGGTCAAATTGTGGCCCGTTTTGAGCAGGCTGGTCTTAAAGTCATTGCCGCCCGCATGATGCAACTTTCACGCGAAGATGCAGGTCGTTTTTATGGTGTTCATAAAGAACGTCCTTTTTTCAAAGACTTAGTTGATTTTATGGTTTCAGGCCCGGTTTTTGTGCAAGCACTTGAAGGCGAAAACGCCATTCAAACAAACCGTGATTTGATGGGTGCCACTGACCCTAAAAAAGCCGACAAAGGTACGATTCGTGCTGATTTTGCTGAAAGTATTGATGCCAACGCTGTACATGGTTCAGATGCTGTTGATACCGCCCGAAATGAAATCGCGTTTTTCTTTCCTGAGATGAACGTTCACAGCCGTTAAATCTTTAACGGTTATTTTTGGCAGCATGTTGTGATAATTCGTGACATGCTGTTTGCAGAGCCCCATCATGCCAGATATGCCCGATTTGCCCAATGCTTCTACCAACCTGTTGGGTCTCGATACCGCATCGCTGGCTAAACTTGTTAGCGAGTGGGGTGACAAGCCTTTTCGCGCAAAACAACTCAGCCGCTGGGTTCATCAACGCGGCGTAGCTGATTTTGATCAAATGACTGATTTAGCCCAAGCATTTCGGGCGCGGTTGCATGAACATTGTTGCGTTCAACCCCCCATAGTAATCGGGCGCCATCAGTCTACTGACTTTACCCGCAAATGGTTGTTTGATGTGGGGCAGGGCAACGCAATTGAAACAGTTTTCATACCTGAAGATGATCGGGGCACGTTGTGCATTTCCAGCCAGGCCGGCTGTACCGTGGCATGCCCATTTTGCTCAACCGGGCATCAAGGGTTTAATCGAAACCTTTCAACAGCTGAAATTGTGGGCCAGTTATGGTGGGCGCGCCATGAGTTAGCTGCTTCGGGTGAAGGTTTACGTCTTCATTCGAGCAATCAATTAACAACCTCATTAAGTTCATCTCTAAACGCTACAGTTTACCAACCTCCTGAACGTATCATTAGTAATGTGGTTTTCATGGGCATGGGCGAGCCGATGCTTAATTATGATGCCGTCTTGGGTGCAATTCGTCTAATGCTTGATGACCATGGCTATGGTTTGTCGCGCCGTCGCGTGACGGTTTCAACGTCTGGTGTTGTGCCAATGATTGATCGCTTGGCAAAAGATTGCCCGGTTGCTTTGGCTGTTTCATTACATGCGGCTAACGATGCTTTACGCGACAAGCTTGTACCATTAAATAAAAAGTACCCCATTGCTGAACTTCTTGATGCGTGTGAACGTTATTTAGCTGTTGCACCACGAGACTTTATAACGTTTGAATATGTCATGTTAAATGACGTCAACGACTCGCCCAAACATGCGCAAGAGCTGATTCAATTGGCTAAACAGATTTCTTGCAAAATCAATTTAATTCCGTTTAACCCGTTTCCCAGTTCAGGCTTAACGCGTTCACCGCCCCTACGCGTCAAAGAGTTTGCGCAACGGTTGCAGGCGGCTGGCGTAATCGCTACGACCCGTAAAACCCGGGGTGATGATATTGACGCGGCCTGTGGCCAGTTAGCTGGTGATGTGATTGACCGTACGCGATTAACGCAGCGCGCTGCAGAGCGCAAAACCATTTTTATGAAAGAGGTTAGAACGTGAATGCTTCAAACTCAAATTCATCTGGTAGTGATCAGTACGTGCTTGCAAAACCTTCTAAAATTGTAGGTACTGAAGAGCCTAGTCAAACGAACCAACAGGCCGAGCTTGCATTCACGGGTACGAAACAGGCTTTGCTCAAAATGCTGGTTCAAAAACGCGAGTCAAAAAATATGTCGCCTCAAGACGTTGAGCAGCGTTTGAAATTTAAAGCAAAATGGGTTGAGTTACTTGAGGCGGGTGATTGGTCTTATTTACCGCAAGGCGCTAGCCTGCGTGGTTTTATTAAAAACTATTCAAAACTGTTGGGTATTGACTCAGATATTTTGTATAACGCCCTAGAAATTGATCTCGATGTTGATCGCCAAAGCATTGGCCGTCATACCTCAATACGTGCTTTGGGCGACCCTGTTAGAACGAATACTCTAAACGTCAAGCCTGTATTTTGGGTCATTGCTGGCTTGATTATTGTCGTTGTCTTAATTGCCTTAATGCTTAACAGCGGGGTTTTTAGCGCGGGTCAATGGTCTGATTCTTTGAAAAGGTTAACGCAATGAACGCAAGCGTAGACCTTTCAACTAAACAATCGCTTATTGGGTCTAACGCGCGTCGCATGACGCGACAAGTTCAAGTCGCATGGGGCAGTGAGGTCGTGCATGTTGGTGGCAGTGCCCCAGTAATAGTGCAGTCAATGACCAATACTGATACGGCCGATGCGATTGCGACGGCCATTCAGGTGCGTGAATTAGCACAAGCGGGTTCTGAAATTGTTCGTATTACCGTTAACTCACCCGAAGCAGCAAGTGAAGTGCCTGCTATTCGTGAGCAGCTAGATCGCATGGGCATTTATGTGCCTCTATGTGGCGATTTCCACTTTAATGGCCACAAACTTTTAACCCAATACCCTGAGTGTGCTCAAGCGCTGTCAAAATATCGTATCAACCCGGGCAACATGGGGGGTGGAAAAAAACGCGATGACAACTTTGCTCAGATGATTGAAGTGGCTTGCCGACACCAAAAGCCTGTTCGCATTGGTGTGAACTGGGGCAGCCTAGATCAAGAACTGTTAGCCACAATGATGGATACAAACAGTAAATTGTCTTCTCCCCTTACTGCACAAGCCGTTATGCGAGAAGCGTTAGTCGTATCAGCTATTTCTAACGCAGAGCGCGCGCAAGAATTAGGCCTGCCTGGCGATGCCATCGTGCTGTCATGCAAAGTTAGCCATGTGCAAGACCTTATTGCTGTGTATCGAGACCTTTCAGCACGCTGTGACTATCCGTTGCATCTGGGTTTAACAGAAGCGGGTATGGGTACTAAAGGCGTCGTGGCATCTACTGCAGCGTTAGCTGTTTTATTGCAAGAAGGTATTGGTGACACCATTCGTATCTCGTTAACCCCCGAGCCGGGTGGTGATCGCTGTCGCGAAGTTGTTGTAGCACAAGAAATTTTACAAACAATGGGTTTGCGTGCCTTTACGCCTATGGTTATTGCTTGCCCAGGCTGTGGGCGCACAAGTAGTACCGTGTTTCAAGTGCTGGCTGACCGTATACAAACATACTTACGCAATCAAATGCCCGTCTGGCGAGATCAATACCCAGGCGTTGAATCAATGAACGTAGCGGTTATGGGCTGTGTGGTTAACGGCCCCGGTGAAAGCCGGCATGCCGATATAGGTATCAGTTTGCCTGGTACGGGTGAAGTACCCACTGCCCCTGTATTTGTTGATGGTGAGCGTACCGTTACACTTAAGGGTGAACATATCGCTGAAGACTTTCAACAAATTGTTCAAACATATGTCGAGCGTCGTTATGGTAAATCTCGAAACGGCACGACTTAAAATAATTAAAATATGACACAAGATTTTTCTAAACTTACAGCCATTCGTGGCATGAACGACTTACTGCCTGATATGGCAAGTACGTGGCTCAAGCTTGAAGGCGTTCTAACACAGTGGTTGTCTCTGTATGGCTATCGCAACATACGCACCCCAGTGCTTGAACACACCCGGTTATTTACACGCGGCATTGGTGAAGTAACCGATATCGTTGAAAAAGAGATGTACACCTTCACCGATGCGCTAAATGGCGACTCACTCACACTGCGACCTGAATTTACAGCCGGTGTTGTCAGGGCAGCAATTGAGCATCACTTGTTATATGACCGACCCCAAAGGGTCTACACTTCTGGCCCAGTGTTTCGTCATGAGCGACCCCAACGTGGCCGCTACCGTCAGTTTCATCAACTTGACGTTGAAGCACTCGGTTTGGCTGGCCCAGATATTGATGCAGAAATGATTGTCATGACCAATCGCCTTTGGCAAATGCTTGGTATTAAGGGTATTACGCTAGAGCTCAATACCTTGGGGCAAAGCGCAGAACGTTTAGAGCATCGCACTGCTTTAATTGAATATTTAGAAAAACACCGTAACGTATTAGACGAAGATGGTTTGCGGCGTCTGTATACCAACCCCTTACGGGTGCTTGACACTAAAAACCCAGCTATGCAAGATATGGCTAATGGTGCACCCAAACTGTTTGATTTCTTGGGTAGCGAATCGCGAGCACATTTTGATACCGTGTGTCAAAGTGTTGATGATGCTGGCATAGCATATGTTATTAACCCACGTATGGTGCGCGGGCTTGATTATTACAATTTAACGGTTTTTGAATGGGTAACTGATCTTTTGGGTGCTCAAGCGACTGTTTGCGGCGGCGGTCGCTACGATGGTTTAATTGAAATGCTGGGTGGTCGTGCAGCGCCGGCTGTGGGCATGGCGTTTGGCCTTGAAAGGCTGGTAGATTTATGGTCTCAAAGTGTTGTACCTTCAGTAGAGCCTGAATGCCAAGTTTATGTTGTGCATCAAGGTGATACGGCTCAAAAAGAAGCTTTTCTTGTTAGCGAGCAGTTACGTGATGCAGGCATTAAAGTGATCATGCATGCAGGTCAAGCGAGCTTCAAATCGCAATTTAAGCGGGCTGATGCCAGTGGTGCGGCAATTGCGGTTATTCTAGCTAGCGATGAGCTTGCGCAAGGCGCGGCGTCGGTTAAGCGTTTAAGAGCAAAAGCCGAAATAGTTGAGGGGGCTAATCAGGGTCAACAAACCGTTGCGCTTGATCAACTGGTTGATTTTATACAAAATAATATTTAAGTTTAAGGTTTAAGCAATGGCTTACGATTTAGAAGAACAAGAGCAAATCGCTCAAATGCGTGCCTGGTGGAATAAATACGGCATGTTAATTTTTTCGTTTTTAGGCGCTATTTTGGTGGCTGTTTTAGCATGGCAAGGCTGGTCAGCCTATCAAACAAATCAGGCTAAACAAGCTCGAGGGTATTTTGACGCGGTCGAGTTGGCAAGTCAGCAACCTTCTGTAGATTCATCGGCTCGCATTATGGCAGCCATGCAAACCTTACGCAAAGATTTTGGTTCGACCGACTATGCAGCCCGTGCGGGCTTGTTTGCTGCGTCCGCATTTGAAGCGCAGCAAAACATGCCGGCTGCACAAGAGCAACTTGAGTGGTTAGTGAAAAGCCACCATGCTGCTCTCGTGCCCATTGCACAACTTAGATTGGCAGGCTTGTTTCTCGACCAAAAGAAATATGACCAAGCACTGGCGCTGCTCGCAAGCCCGCCAACTTCTTTTGACGCGCTATTTTCAGATAGACGTGGCGATATATATGCTGCACAAGGTAACGCCGAACAGGCTAAACAAGCCTGGACCAAAACACTTACTTTAATTGGGTTAGATAACCCATTGTCGCCGGTGGTTCAGCTTAAACTTGATTCATTGGGTCGTTAAAGAGGTGGGCATGTTTATCAATCAAACAACTCAATTACGTATGCGTTTAGTGGGCCTATTGATATTGGTTTCAACCGTCACAGGTTGTTCTTTGTTTGGGTCTGACGATGACCGAAATAAACCCATGCCTTTAGCTGACTTTAAGCCAACAGTTAGTGCACAAATTGCGTGGCGTGCGCCAGTGGGTAGCGGCGTTGTATTTGGTCTGTCGCCTACAGTAGTGGGTGATTCTGTTTTTGCTGCTTCGTCTGACGGTGTGGTTACAAAAGTAGATCTTGCAACGGGCGCAGTGCAATGGAAAATGACCGTTGCTAAAAAATTAGCAGCAGGTGCCGGCAGTGATGGTAAAACCACTGCTGTTGCAACGCCAGAGGGTGAAATCATCGCCCTTGACGAAGCGGGTGCCATTAAATGGACAAGTCGTGCTACCAGTGATGTCAGTGTGCAGCCTTGGGTCGGTCTAGGTGTGGTGGTTGTGCGCAGCGGTGATTATCGTATTCAAGCGTTTAACGCCGCAAATGGTGAACGTATCTGGAGCGTGCAACGCCCAGGCCCCTCATTGGCCTTACGCGTTGCGCAACGGATGATTGCTGTTGAAGGTTTGGTTATTACCGGGTTGCCTGGTGGTCGTTTAATGGCCATCGAACCCCTAGCGGGAAGTATCGTATGGGAAGGTATCGTTGCCGCACCGCGAGGCTCTAGCGAGCTTGAGCGCGTAAACGATGTGGTCGGTTCGCCAGTTGTTTTGGGTGACTTTTTATGTGCAGTGTCTTTTCAAGGCCGAATCAGTTGCTTTAATATTTCTCAAGGCGGCCGCTCTATTTGGGCTAAAGATTTTTCAAGTTCAACAGGCATGGCTATTGACCCTAAACATGCCTACTCACCCGATGCACGTGATAACGTTGCGGCGTTTGCTACGGCTGATGGTGCTAAAGTTTGGCGCCAAGATGGGTTGCGGAACCGTCGTTTAACTGCCCCAGCCACAACTGGCCAGTACGTTGTTGTAGGTGATTTTGAAGGGTATGCCCATGTGCTGTCTGCAGATTCAGGTGAATTCGCGGCGCGACTGGCGTTGACGGGCGGGGCAATACATGCCCAGGCTCAAACGACTTCACGTGGTGTTTTATTACAGACTGGCGACAGTAGCCTAGTCATGATTGAGCTTAAGTAATTCTGTGGCGTATAAACCTGTAGTTTCTCTTGTAGGGCGACCGAATGTTGGTAAATCGACCCTATTTAATCGCTTAACGCGTTCGCGCGCAGCACTTGTAGCCGACTATGCGGGCTTAACGCGTGATCGTCATTATGGTGAAGGTCGACTGGGCGATGTCCCTTTTTTAGTTGTCGATACTGGGGGTTTTGAGCCTGTTACTAAGACCGGTATCTTGCCGCACATGGCTAAGCAAACCGAGCAGGCTATTGCTGAATCAGATATTGTTATTTTTCTAGTCGACGCACGGTCAGGCATTAATGCCCACGATCACGATATTGCACGTTTGCTTCGTAAATCAGGTCAAAAAGTTGTTTTGTGTGTCAACAAAGCTGAGGGCATGCGCCACGGCCCTGCTATTTCAGAGTTTCACGAACTTGGCTTAGGTACTCCACACGCTATTTCGGCTGCGCATGGCGACGGCGTTGTCCAATTGATTGAAGATGCGTTGGTGTCTTTTGCACCGGAACCTGTGCCTGAACCTGATCCTGATGCTGATTATGATTTTTCAAATGAAGCTAATTTATCTGAAGATTCGCCATCTAATGCCCCCGAAGATGAACCTACGCATCGTATTAAATTAGCAATTGTGGGTCGCCCTAATGTGGGTAAATCGACCCTAATCAACACGTTGGTTGGTGAAAACCGTGTTATTGCCTACGACATGCCCGGCACTACACGTGATGCGATTGAAATTGAATTTGAACGCGAAGGTAAGCTCTATACGTTAATTGATACAGCTGGGTTACGTAAACGCGGTAAAGTTTTTGAAGCGGTTGAAAAGTTTTCTGTGATTAAAACCTTACAAGCAATTGAGGCGTGTAACGTTGTTTTATTAATGCTTGATGCACAGCAAGAAATTTCAGATCAAGATGCACATATTGCAGGGTTCGTACTTGAGACAGGGCGCGCCTTAGTTGTTGCGATTAACAAGTGGGACGGCACTACCCCAGAGCAGCGTGAGCGTATTCAGCGTGATTTTGATCGTAAGCTGCGTTTCTTATCGTTTGCCAAGGTCCATTATATTTCTGCAATACGAGGGCAGGGTATTAACTTAGTGATTAAATCGGTAAACTCTGCGCATGCTGCAGCATTTGCTAACTTATCAACGCCTAAGCTGACGCGTATTCTGCAAGAAGCTGTTGAGCAACAGCCCCCCCCACGCAAGGGTATTTTTAGACCGAAAATGCGTTACGCTCATCAGGGTGGTCAAAACCCACCCTTGGTTATCGTTCATGGCAATGCGCTCGATAATATTTCAGATAGTTATCGCCGCTTCTTAGAAACACGTTTTCGTGATGCGTTTGAGCTGGCTGGTACCCCTTTACGCATCGAATTTAAGTCTTCCTTTAACCCCTACGTTGATTAACTATCTATGAATAGCCTCTGGAGCCCGGGCATTGCTGATTTAAAGCCCTACACCCCTGGCGAACAGCCCAAGGTTGAAGGGTTGTTAAAGCTTAATGCTAACGAGCATCCCTACGGCCCATCGCCTAAAGTTCAAGCCGTTATGCGCGAGGCTATTGGCGATAACTTAAGGTTGTACCCTGACTCAACCTCTACGAAATTGCGCCAGGCCATCGCTAAACAATACGGTTTACTGCCCGATCAGGTTTTTGTTGGAAACGGCTCAGACGAGGTGCTGGCACACGCTTTTTTTGCATTTTTTAGACGTTCTGGCCCTTTACTATTTCCCGATATTTCTTACAGTTTTTACCCCGTTTATTGTGGTTTATACGGCGTTGTTGCGAAACGTGTTCCTCTAGATGAACAGCTTCACATCAACCCTTCAGATTACATGGGCGAAGCCACAGTTGGCGCAACAGGTATTATTTTCCCCAACCCTAATGCACCAACAGGTCAAGCCTTAACCCTCGATCAAGTAAAAAGTATTGTTCAAGCCAACCCCCATTGTGTGGTTTTAGTCGACGAAGCCTATGTTGACTTTGGTTGCGAATCAGCCGCGTCTTTAGTGGTTGACTTCCCAAACTTATTGGTGGTTCATACGCTCTCAAAATCGAAATCGTTGGCGGGTATGCGTGTCGGTTACGCGCTGGGTCAACAAAGCCTGATTGATGCGCTAAACCGCGTAAAAGACAGTTTTAATTCTTATCCGCTAGATCACCTTGCACAAGTGGGTGCCGTGGCAGCGATCGAAGATCAAGCCTATTTTGAATGGGCCACGCAGCAAGTTATTTCAGCACGTGAACAGTTAACGCAGAACTTAATGAATTTAGGCTTTGAAGTGCTTCCATCAAAAACCAATTTTGTGTTTGCAAAACATCAACATATCAGTGGTTTAGAGCTCACCCAAAAGCTCAGAGAGCATAAAATTTTGATTCGGCATTTCAACTTACCCAGAATAAGCGAATTTGTTCGCATAACTGTCGGAACTTTTGACCAATGTAAGCGTCTGATTAATTGTATTGAATCAATACTAATTGATGTTCATCACCAAGCTAAGTGATTGCAGAGGTCAAAGCCAAGTGATTGCAGGAATCAAAGCTAAGTGATTGCAGGGATCAAAGCTAAGTGATTGCAGAGGTCAAAGCCAAGTGATTGCAGGAATTAAAGCTAAGTGATTTTAGATATTAAAGTAGTAAAGGTTTTTTTGACCTAAGTTAAAGTCACCTTGATTAATATACGAGTAAAATAATTACAGGGCACAAAAGTGCAAACTAATAACAATCTGCCGAGGTCAGTCAATGAGTAATAAGGGGCAAATGCTGCAAGATCCCTTCCTAAACGCTTTACGCAAGGAACATATTCCCGTTTCCATTTATTTAGTAAATGGTATTAAGTTGCAAGGCCAAGTTGAGTCTTTTGACCAATATGTGGTTTTGCTTCGAAATACCGTGACACAAATGGTTTACAAACATGCTATTTCAACAGTCGTGCCTGCACGCGCCGTTAACTTGGCCACTGAAGACTCAGAATCTGCTGAGTAATATTTAGCGCATATGAGTTTGCCCGCTGGGTTTTGTGCTCAAGCGGGCTTTTACTTTTAAAGTGATATGAAAAAACAACATAAGAAAATACAACATAAGAAAACCCGATGCGCGTAATGATGATCGGCGTTGACATGGGCAACCCTGACTACGCAGCCCATTACGATGAATTCGTTATGCTGGCGCGTGGGGCTGGGGCAGAAATAGTGGCGACCTTAACGGCCAAGCGTGATCGTCCCGATGCGGCTTACTATATCGGTACCGGTAAAGTCGAAGAAGCCGTTGCACTAGCAAAAAGTAGTGACGCCGACGTCGTGTTGTTTGATCAACCTTTGTCACCTGCTCAGCAGCGCAACCTTGAGCGAGAAATAAATCTTCGGGTTGTTGACCGTGTGGCTTTAATACTCGACATTTTTGCTTTGCGAGCTAAAAGTCACGAAGGGCAGTTGCAGGTTGAGCTAGCGCAGTTACAGCATTTGTCTACTCGTTTAATGCGTATGTGGTCTCACCTTGAGCGTCAACGAGGGGGTATAGGTATGCGCGGCCCAGGTGAATCGCAGCTCGAAATGGATCGTCGTATTATCGGCGATAAAGTACGGTATTTGAAAGAGCGACTAGCGAAATTGCAACGTCAGCGGCATACCCAACGACGCGCTCGTGCCAGGGGTGCAACCTTATCAGTATCATTAGTGGGTTATACCAATGCGGGCAAATCAACTTTATTTAATGCACTAACGCAGTCTGATGCTTATACAGCTGACCAATTGTTTGCAACGCTTGACACCACCACCAGACGACTTTGGGTCGAGGGGGCGGGGCAAATAGTATTGTCAGACACGGTAGGGTTTATTCGCGATCTTCCTCATACAGTCATTGCTGCTTTTCAGGCAACGCTTGACGAAGCCGTACATGCTGATTTGATTCTGCATGTCGTCGATGCTGCAAGCCCGCAGCGTGACGAGCAAATCAGTGAGGTCGATCGAGTGCTTAATGAAATTGGTGCTGGTCAGGTACCACAGATTCGTGTTTTTAACAAAATAGATACCCTTGCGCTTGACCCAAGAATTGAGCGCGATAGCCATGGTACGATTTACAAAGTTTTAGTCAGTGCACGTGAGCGATTAGGCTTAAATTTATTACGTCAAACAATATCTGAGTTTGCCTCAACGGTAGGAACCCATGCGATTTCTCCATAAAATGTTTAATTTAAATGACCCCGGCTGGGGTCGCGGTTCAGGTGATCAAAAAAATGGTCAAGAACCGCCTCGTCGCCCGAATTCTGGCGGTCAAGGTGGCCCGCCTGATCTTGATCAAGTTTGGCGCGACTTCAATAAACGCCTTAATAATTTATTTGGCGGTCGCCGTGGCGGCGGTCGTCCAAACCCGCCAAATTCTGGCGGCAACAACAATTTTGGGGGTGGTGTCAGCCCTAAGCAAACCAAAGTAGGTTTTGGTGTCATTGTTGCAGCTGCCTTGTTATTTTGGTTAGCAAGCGGGTTTTTTATTGTTCAAGAAGGTCAAGTGGGTGTTATTACCCAGTTTGGTAAATACAAAAGCACGGCACAAGCGGGCTTTCAATGGCGCATGCCGTTTCCATTTCAGCAAGACGAGTTGGTTAACATTTCTCAGCTTAGAACCTTTGAAATTGGGTTCAGAGGTAACGCCCGTAGCAAAGTAGCGCCAGAAGCATTGATGTTGACAGAAGACGAAAATATTGTCGACGTTCAGTTTGTGGTGCAATATCGCGTTAAGGCCGACGGTGCGCCCGACTATTTATTTAAGACGCGAGACCCTGACGAGTCTGTACAACAAGCTTCCCAAACGGCTATGCGTGAAATTGTTGGTGGCCGCAAGATGGATTTCATCTTATACGAGGGTCGTACTTTAGTCGCTTCTGAAGTTGAAAAGCTGATGCAAAGTATTCTTGATCGTTACCAAACGGGTATTTTGGTTAGCAGCGTAGCCATTCAGAACGTTCAACCACCTGAACAAGTTCAGGCAGCTTTTGATGACGCAATTAAGGCGGGTCAAGATCAAGAACGTCAAATTAACGAAGGCCAAGCCTACGCAAACCAAGTGGTGCCTTTAGCGCGTGGTCAAGCTTCCCGTATGGCTGAGCAAGCTGAGGGTTACCGCGCTAAAGTAATTGGCGATGCAACGGGTGATACCTCTCGTTTTACCAGCGTATTGGCGGTATACAAACAAGCGCCAGTGGTCTTGCGTGAGCGTTTGTACCTTGAAACCATGCAACAAATGTACACACAGGCTAGTAAAATCTTTGTTGACACCAGTAGTAGTAACAACATGCTCTATTTGCCTATTGACAAAATTATGCAGCAGTCAGCCCAAGGCAATGTTAACTACAACTCAAGCATGATGGGCAACCCAAATATATTGCCTTCAAGTGTTCAAAACGCCCCAAATACGTCAAATAATGCAGGTGCAAACAATGCGACGACTAATGTGCCCCTACGACCTACCTTTCAGCAAAATAATGGGTCTAACGGTTTGACACGTGATCGTTCGGCACGCTAAGGAGAAATAAATGAGTAATCGTATTATTGGCGTGTTAGTTGCCGTTGCGTTGCTAATTGGCACGCTTTCAACCACCATGTTCATCGTTCGAGAAAGAGATTTTGCGATGGTTTTTGCATTGGGTGAAGTCAGGCGTGTCATTACCGAGCCTGGTCTGTATTTCAAATTACCACCGCCTTTTCAAAATGTAGTGTTTCTTGATCGTCGCCTCTTAACGATCGACGTGCAAGAAGCTGAGCGTATTCAAACATCTGAGAAAAAGAATCTGTTGATTGATTCTTTCGTAAAGTGGCGTATTTCAGACCCGCGTTTATATTACGTAACGTTTGGCGGAAACGAACGCGCAGCACGTGAACGTTTGCAAGCTCAAATTCGTGATGCATTGAACGCCTCAGTAAACATTCGCACGGTTAAAGACGTTGTCGCATTAGAGCGCGACATCATCATGGCAGAGGTATTAACTAAAGTCGGTGAGCGCGCTAAACCTCTAGGCGTTGAAATTGTTGACGTGCGTTTAAAGCGCATTGAATTTGCCCCAGAAATTGCTGAATCTGTTTACCGCCGTATGGAATCTGAACGTATTCGTGCAGCTAACGAATTACGATCGATTGGCGCAGCTGAAGGTGAAAAGATTCGTGCTGCTGCCGACCGCCAGCGCCAACAGATTTTGGCTGAAGCGTATGGTAAAGCCCAAGCGGTTATGGGTGAGGGTGATGCTTCTGCTGCACAGCTTTACGCATCTGCCTATGGGGCTGATGCTGAGTTCTATAGTTTTTATAAAAGCTTAGAAGGTTATAAAGCGGCATTTGGGCAGCCAGGCAACACTATGGTCGTTGACCCAAGCTCTGATTTCTTCAAGTATTTGAAGTCACCCGATAAAAAGTAATTTTCAGTTTGGTGTGCTCACCTTAAGTTCGTTGGCGCGCTATACTTTGGTGTAAGTTTTTGTTTATACGGCGGCTTGCCGGGCTTACGCCCCAAGCCGTTTTTTTTTATCATTTAAGTGACTCAATATGAAAGGCAACTGGCTTTTGCCGGAAAATTTGGCAGATGTTTTGCCCGCTGAGGCGTTGCAAATTGAATCTTTGCGTCGTCGCATGCTTGATTTATTCAAAGGTCGGGGGTTTGAGCTCGTGCTTCCCCCATTGGTTGAATATTTAGAGTCTTTACTACCCAACGCGGGTCAAGACTTGCGTTTACGCACCTTTAAGTTGGTTGATCAACTCTCAGGTCGCACGCTGGGAGTGCGAGCAGATATGACGCCGCAAGTCACGCGTATTGATGCGCATATTTTGAATCGCCCCGGTATTGTTCGTCTTTGCTATTGTGGACCGGTATTACATGCGCGCCCTGCAGGGTTGATTGCAAATCGTGAGCTGTTGCAAATTGGCGCTGAAATATATGGTCATGCAGGCCTCGAGGCTGATCTTGATATCATTCGTCTAGCGCTTGAGTGCGTGGCTATGGCGGGCGTTCGTCAGCCTGCTTTAGTACTGTGTCATGCGGGTTTGGTCCGGGCAATCATTGAATCAGATGCACAAGCTGTTGTTCGTGCTGATGAAATTATGTCGTTGTTACGAGACAAAGACTTGCCTGGGTTAGCTGAACTTAGGCTGGGGCCTCAGGCGTTAAAAGCGTTAACCGTTGAGGCGCTTGAAGTTTTACCTAAATCTTACGGTGATTTGAAATCATTGGCTCACGCGCAAACACTTTTGCCTAAATTACCAGGTGTGACTGATGCTTTTGAGGCGTTTAAGTTTCTCATAAAATCGTTGGGTCATCCCCATGTCAGTATCGACTTGTCTGATGTGGGTGCCTATGGTTATCACTCAGGCATCACTTTTTCAATTTACGCTGATGGTTGGTACGACGCCTTGGTTCAGGGGGGTCGGTACGACAACGTGGGCCAATCTTTTGGTCGCGCACGTTCAGCCGCGGGTTTCAGCTTAGATTTACGTAAAATAGCCAAAGATCTTTGGCACACATCGAAACCTAAGGCTATTTTCGCATCTAATGAAGAGTCTAGCGATTTAAAAAAATTGGTAACTGAATTGCGTGAATCAGGTGAAATTGTCGTACAGTTGTTTTCTCAAGAAAAACCGCCGCACGATGCTTTTTTATTCGACCGACAAATTGTTCAGGTTGATCGTCAATGGGTCGTTCAAAGCATCCCTTCCACATAACTGAAGACATAAATAAAATGAGTAAAAACGTTGTAGTAATTGGAACTCAGTGGGGCGATGAGGGCAAAGGCAAAATCGTTGATTGGCTCGCTGAGTCTGTTCAGGGTGTTGTGCGCTTTCAGGGCGGTCACAACGCGGGCCATACCCTTTGGGTCAAAGGAAAAAAAACGATTTTGCGTTTAATACCTTCTGGCATCATGCACCCCAAGGTTGTCTGTTATATCGGTAACGGTGTGGTGCTGTCACCTGAAGCGTTACTGAAAGAAATCGCTGAGCTTGAGGCTGCAGGAATAGATGTGCGCGCACGTCTGCGCATTTCAGAGTCATGCCCGCTGATTTTGTCTTATCACGTCGCACTCGACCAAGCCCGTGAAGCGCGTCGCGGCGATGCCAAAATTGGCACTACAGGCCGGGGTATTGGCCCTGCTTATGAAGATAAAGTGGCGCGTCGTGCGTTGCGTGTGCAAGACTTGTTTGACCCGGTCGGGTTTCGACAAAAACTCGATGAAGTTCTTGATTTACATAATTTTATGTTGACCCAATACTTGGGCGCTCAAGCTGTTTCGGCCGATGAAGTATATGACCAAGCCATGGGGTTTGCTGCTGAAATCAAACCAATGGTTGACGACGTGAGCTCTAGTTTGTTTGAGGCGCAAGCGCGCGGAGACCAGTTGTTGTTCGAGGGTGCGCAAGGTGCATTGCTTGATATTGATCACGGTACTTACCCCTTTGTAACCAGTAGCAACTGTGTGGCGGGTGCTGCCTCTGCTGGTGCAGGCGTTAGCCCGCAGTCGTTACCCTACGTTTTGGGTATAACCAAAGCTTATGCCACGCGTGTTGGTTCGGGGCCATTTCCCACTGAATTATTTGACGATGTGGGCGCACACTTGGCTAATGTGGGTAAAGAATTTGGTTCGGTTACCGGCCGCCCACGTCGCTGTGGTTGGTTTGACGGTGCCGCGCTTAAACGATCGGTTCGAATCAACGGTATTTCAGGCTTGTGTATTACTAAGCTTGATGTTTTAGATGGTTTAAAGCACATTAAGCTCGGTGTTGGCTATATGCTTGATGGCCAGGCAATTGATGTTTTACCAAGTGGTGCGGCTGCTGTTGCCAAGGCAAAAGCTATTTTTGAAGAGTTGCCTGGCTGGTCAGATTCAACCGTTGGTGTGACTGACTTTAATCAGTTACCTTTAAATGCGCAACGTTATTTGCAGCGTATGTCGGCCGTGTGTGGTGTGCCAATTGATATTGTTTCTACTGGTCCCGATCGCGATGAAACCATTTTGATGCGTCACCCTTTTAAGTCTTAAATCATGACCAAAGATAACAAATTAAATCATTCATCAAATGGTGGGCCTGAAATGTCAACAGATGCCACTGACGTGCAAGATATTTGGGTTAGCTGGAATGGTTACAACCGGTTAATAGAAGATTTGGCGCTTAAAATTCATCAATCTGACTGGGCATTTGACCAAATTATTTGTCTGGCGCGTGGCGGCATGCGAGTAGGTGATGTGTTGTCTAGGCTGTACAAAGTGCCCTTAGCAATTTTATCGGCTAGTAGTTATCGTGAAAATGCGGGTCGAGTACAAGGTCAACTCGACATTGCACAATACATCTCTATGGCCTACGGTAGCCCCTCAGGGCGGGTGTTGTTAGTCGATGATATGGTTGACACAGGCATGACTTTTGGGCGCGTACGTGACCATTTGCGCCAAAGTTACCCAGCCATTACCGAGCTTAGAACGGGGGTCATTTGGTGGAAAGCGCACTCAGTGGTTGAGCCTGATTATCATGCCCAATATTTAGAAAATAACCCCTGGATCCATCAACCGTTTGAAATTTACGACGATATGGGTCCTGAGGCCTTACCTTTAGACCCTTCTGCTCTTTAAATTTGCAAAAACCCATAAGTATTTATGCTAAGATAGTGGGCTAACTCATACACTTACAGCAATATATAAGCGATCTCTATGCCAAATGTACGCCTAAAAGAAAACGAACCTTTTGAATCAGCATTGCGCCGTTTCAAACGCACCATTGAAAAGACAGGTTTACTCACCGAGTTGCGTGCTCGTGAGTTTTATGAAAAGCCTACTGCTGAACGCAAGCGTAAAGCAGCAGCAGCTGTTAAGCGCCACTATAAGCGTATTCGCAGTCAGCAATTACCTCCTCGCTTGTTTTAATCGCGGGTCTAAGCGGGCGCGTATGTCGCTTATGCCTTGATCCCCGATTCTTTCGTACAAGAACTGCTTGCTAGAGTCGATGTTGTTGACGTCGTTGGCCAGTACGTTCAACTAAAAAAAGGTGGCGTAAACCTGTTAGGTTTATGCCCTTTTCATTCTGAAAAATCACCTTCATTTACTGTAAGCCCATCAAAACAGTTTTATCATTGTTTCGGGTGTGGTGTACACGGTAGTGCCATTGGCTTCATTATGGCGCACACAGGGGCATCGTTTCCTGATGCAGTGCAATCGTTAGCGTCAAAAGTGGGTATGTCAGTACCCCAGTCTATTCAATCGCCCGTCGCTCGACAGCAGGCGCAAGAACGCAAAATCATTCAGTCTTCACACGAACGTGTGCTTCAAACTGCTCAGGCCTACTATGTTAAACAGCTTAAATCAAACCCCGAAGCCATAAGTTATTTAAAAGAGCGGGGCTTAACAGGTGAAATTGCTGCACGTTTCGGTATCGGTTGGGCACCAGTTGACCGTCAAGGCTTGTCGGCAGTATTTCAACGCTATGAAGACGATGTCTTGGTAGAGGCTGGTTTGGTTATTCAGTCTGAAGACGGTCGACGTTACGATCGGTTTCGAGAACGGGTGATGTTTCCTATTCGAAATGTTAAGGGTCAAATTATTGGTTTTGGTGGTCGCATTATTGGTAAGGGGGAACCTAAATATTTAAATTCCCCTGAAACACCTTTATTTGCAAAAGGTAATGAGTTGTATGGTTTGTGGGAAGGTAGACAGGCCATTCGCTCTGAAGGACAGGTCGTTGTGGTTGAAGGCTATATGGATGTTGTTGGCCTTGCTCAATTAAATATTGCCCATGCTGTAGCGACGCTGGGCACAGCTACTACCCCTATGCATATTCAAAAACTCATGCGGGCAGCTGATCGTATCGTGTTTAGCTTTGATGGCGATAAAGCAGGGCGCAAAGCGGCTTGGCGAGCTTTACAAATTTGTTTGCCATTGTTGCGTGACGATATTTCAATTCGCTTCTTATTTTTACCAGCGGAACACGACCCAGATAGTTATGTAAGGGCTTTTGGTGAGGCTGCTTTTAGGGCTTGCCTCAACGATTCCGAGCCTTTGTCTGGGTTCTTATTAAATGAGTTGTCGTCACGACACAATTTAACTGAAGCTGAGGGCCGTTCGGCTTGTGTGCACGAGGCCAAACCACTACTGGCCCTTGTGCCAGAAAACACCCTAAAGGTGCAGCTGCTCAATGAGTTTGCGAAACAGGTTCGCCTTACCCCTGAAGAGTTAAGTAAGCTTTTTGCACAAACGGGGCAAAATTTTGGGGCAGCATTGAAGTCTTCACCACACAGTAATGCCGTGTCAGGTCATTCTAACGTGCAAAGTTCACAAAGCCCACAAAGCTCCGAATACGATGGCTACCCTGATTCAAATGAGGGAATCGATGAATCAAATTACCGCTTAACTCGGCGCCCAGGTTTTTCTAAAGCGGGCAGAGGGGTTGTAGCACCATTAGCGAAACGCCTTTTTATGCTGCTTATTACTCACCCTAGTTTGATTGACAATATGGGTGATCATCAACTTGAAGTGCTTCAAGCGGGCGAGCATTTAGATTTAGTGATTGAGTTTATTGTTTTAGTTAAAGCCAGTCAGGGGCGCCACCTTGGCGCACTTATTGAGGCGGCAGACCCAGAAAGCGATTTGCACCAGGTGCTTTCGCGGTTGGCGAGTGAGGTCATTTCGCAAGCAGACTTACCTAACCCCCATATCGAGTGGCAAGACGCTATGACGCGTATCGAGTTAGATAATCTCAAGCGTGAACAGCAAGTGCTTATTGCCCGTGGTTTGAGCCAACCTAAAGATAATGAAAATTATCAGGAACTTTCTAAACGCATATTGAGTCTAATAAATTATTCAAAAAGAATGAATGACTCAAACCTTGATTAGAAACGAACCACAAATCAAGGTAAACTAGAGGGTTTTTACGTATATTTAATACGCTTAGATCTTTAAGTTACATCTTTTGAATTTATCTCACTAATCGTTTTAATACTGCACCCGTCAAGGGGTGCGCCATGTTGCATCTAAGTTTAGTCTCTTGTCGCCCTTATTCATCAATTAAGCCTTAAGAACAAGTAGAGCCCACCTTATGATTACTCAAAAAAACAGCAGCTTGTCGCAAAAACCCCTTCATGCAAAGGCAGCAACTGCCTCGAAAACAGCTAAAACTAGCAAAATAATGACTAAAAAACCAGCAGTGGCAGCTAAATTTCCTGCCGCTAAAGGTCAGGCTACTAAGGTAGCTAAACCCTCGGCTAAACCAGTGGCCAAAGCAACAGTGAAACCCATTTCTAAACCAGTGGCTAAATCCTTAGCTAAACCCGCGGTTAAACCAGCGGCGAAATCAGCGGCGAAATCAGTGGCTAAACCAGTGGCGAAATCAGTGGCGAAATCAGCGATTAAACCTGTGGCGAAATCAGTGACTAAGCCCGCAGTTAAACCAGCGGTTAAATCAGTGGCTAAACCCGTAGCTAAATCAGCTACTAAACCTGCAGCTCATGCAAAGCCAACCGTCAACCCCTCAGCATCTGTTAAGACTAAGGCTCACGTTAATGCAAAGTCTGTATCAATAACAAAGCCCGTTGTAAACATAAAAAACAGCACTACAAGCCCTACACAATCAAAGCAGACGGTAACGTCTAAAGTTAAACAAGCATCAAGCGCAGCAAAGGAACACATGAATAAGCCGGCATCAAAGGCAAAAGTAAGCACTCAATCTGCTTCAGAAAAAACTAAACCTGCTGTTAAAGCAGCACCTAAAAGCGCACCTAAAAGTGTAGCTAAAGAAGCGACTCAGGTAGCAAGCAAAACAGAACCTAAAGATAAAACCAAGCCCACTTCCAAATCAACAACAAAAGTTGCTGCAAAAACAGCACCTAAAGTTGCTAAAGCGCCTGCTGAATCAACCAAAGAGGCTAAAGTAAAACGCGTATCGTCTAAATCTGACAAGGTCGCTGATAAAGCGTCCGAATTGGGTGGTGACGACGCTGAGGGCGCACCAAAAAAAGCGCGTGCTTCAAAATCAACGGGCAGAAAGCCAGGCCGCCCACCTAAAAACCCAGGTAACAACGATCAAGATTTTGATGAAAACGGTGATGTGGTTGAAGCTGAAGTCGTACCTGATTTAAAGCCAATTCCTAAGCGCGGCAGTAAAAAAAGTGGCGGGCGTAGTGAAATTGCCACCCGTGGCCCGATGACGCCTGAAGAATACGAAGCACGTCGTAACCGTCTTAAGCTCTTAATCAAGCTCGGTAAAGACCGTGGCTACCTCACCTACGGTGAAATTAACGACCATCTGCCTGATGACTTAGTTGATGCTGAAGCAATTGACGGCATCATCAGTACCTTTGGTGACATGGGCATTGCCGTTTACGATCAAGCGCCCGATGCTGAAACCTTATTGCTCAATGAAAATGTTCCCGTTGCTTCAAGCGACGACGATGTTGAAGATGAAGCGGAAGCCGCGTTAACGACGGTTGATTCAGACTTTGGTCGCACCACTGACCCCGTTCGCATGTATATGCGCGAAATGGGTACGGTTGAGTTGTTGACACGTGAAGGCGAAATTGAAATCGCCAAACGCATCGAAGATGGTTTGAAACACATGGTGATGGCTATTTCAGCTTGCCCCACTACTATCAATGAAATTTTATTACATGTTCAAAGAGTTAAAGCCGGTACCGCTCAAATCGATGAAATCATCGATGGTTTAGTTGACCCTGAAGACGGCGAAGAATATGCGGGTGCGGGTGTTGCAGATGATACTGAAGAAGACGGCCCAGCGGGTGGCATGAGCAGCAAACAGCTTGAAGATTTACGTGTCAAAGGCCTAGCTAAATTTGAAATTATTAATACTCATTTTGAAAGAATGCGGGCTGCTTACGAGAATTCAGGTTATCGCTCAGAGCCTTACTTAGCTGCGCAAGAAATCATCATGACTGAAATGATGGGCATTCGTTTTACCGCCAAAATGGTTGAACGTTTGGCTGACACCTTGCGTGCACAGGTTGAAGAGGTTCGTCAGCTTGAACGCGCCATATTGCACACGTGTGTAGAACGTGCGGGTATGCCTCGTAGCCACTTTATTAAAACCTTCCCAGGGAATGAAACCAATCTTGATTGGGTCATACAAGAAGTTAAGGCGGGCCATGCTTATTCAACCATTCTTGAGCGTCACATACCTGACGTGCAAGAGTTGCAACAAAAAATGATTGATCTGCAAATTCGTGTTGTGTTGCCACTTAAAGACCTTAAAGAGGTTAATAAGCGCATGGCTACCGGCGAAGCCAAGGCTCGTAAAGCTAAACGCGAAATGACGGAAGCCAACTTACGTTTGGTGATTTCAATTGCTAAAAAATACACCAACCGTGGTTTGCAGTTTCTTGACCTTATTCAAGAAGGCAACATCGGTTTGATGAAAGCAGTTGATAAATTTGAATACCGTCGTGGTTACAAGTTTTCAACCTACGCCACCTGGTGGATCCGTCAGGCCATTACCCGTTCTATTGCAGACCAAGCACGTACCATTCGTATTCCGGTGCACATGATCGAAACCATCAACAAGATGAATCGTATCAGCCGTCAAATCTTGCAAGAAACCGGTAGTGAGCCAGACCCCGCCACCTTGGCAGCCAAGATGGATATGCCGGAAGACAAGATTCGTAAAATTTTAAAAATCGCTAAAGAACCTATTTCAATGGAAACGCCTATCGGTGACGATGACGATTCACATTTAGGTGACTTTATCGAAGATAATGCCACCTTGTCACCTGCAGAGGCAGCGTTGTATGGCTCAATGCGTGATGTCGTGAAAGAAGTGCTTGATTCACTCACCCCGCGCGAGGCAAAGGTTTTGCGTATGCGTTTTGGTGTTGAAATGAGTAGCGACCAAACGTTAGAAGAAGTGGGCAAGCAGTTTGACGTGACGCGTGAGCGTATTCGTCAAATTGAAGCTAAAGCGTTGCGTAAGCTGCGCCACCCAAGTAGAGCTGATAAATTGCGCAGCTTCCTTGAAGGGCAGTAAGGTTTATGTGACAGTAGGGTGACGATTGTTGGTTGCAAAAATTTACTTCATTTGCAACTCTGTAGTCACCCAACTACAATGCTCATCTTGCCCCCCTAGCTCATGCTTGGTTAGAGCAGCGGACTCATAATCCGTTGGTGCCGTGTTCGACTCACGGGGGGGGCACCAAATTTATCAATTAAAATCAATGGCTTACAGCATCGTAGGCCATTTTTTTTGCTTATTTTTTGCGC
>Ga0209702_10002140_pt1 | contig 35473 bp, 21 predicted proteins | sample FRY01_FD_187210 | JGI IMG/M metagenome (GOLD analysis project Ga0209702, IMG submission 187210) | Freshwater microbial communities from Lake Fryxell liftoff mats and glacier meltwater in Antarctica - FRY-01 (SPAdes) (version 2) | ecosystem: Environmental > Aquatic > Freshwater > Ice > Glacier...
GACGGTGACGGATACGGTGCTGGTCTTGCTACTTCTTCTTGTTCTCCAATCGCAGGTTCTGTTTTAGTTGATGGTGATTGTGATGATATAAATGCATTGATTAACCCTGCTGCTCTTGAACTATGTAACGGTATTGATGACAACTGCGATGGTTCAATCGACAATGGTCTCGTATTCTCAAACTATTATGTAGATGGCGACGGTGACGGATACGGTGCTGGTCTTGCTACTTCTTCTTGTTCTCCAATTGCCGGTTCTGTTTTAGTAGATGGTGATTGCGATGATATAAATCCTAATGTTAATCCTGGTGCGTCTGAACTATGTAACGGTATCGATGACAACTGTGATGGTTCAATCGACAATGGTCTTGTATTCTTAAATTATTATGTTGATGGCGACGGTGACGGATACGGTGCTGGTTTAGCTACTTCTTCTTGTTCTCCAATTGCCGGTTCTGTATTAGTTGATGGTGATTGTGATGATATTAATCCTAATGTTAATCCTGGTGCGTCTGAAGTTTGTAATGGAATTGATGATGATTGTGATTTAGCTATCGACAATGGTCTCGTATTCTCAAACTATTATGTTGATGGCGACGGTGATGGATATGGTGCTGGTCTTGCGACTTCTTCTTGTTCTCCAATTGCCGGTTCTGTTTTAGTTGATGGTGATTGCGATGATATAAATCCTAATGTTAATCCTGGTGCGTCTGAACTATGTAACGGTATCGATGACAACTGTGATGGTTCAATCGACAATGGTCTTGTCTTCTTAAATTATTATGTTGATGGCGACGGTGATGGATACGGTGCTGGTCTTGCTACTTCTTCTTGTTCTCCAATCGCAGGTTCTGTTTTAGTAGATGGTGATTGTGATGATATTAATCCCGCAATCAATCCAGGTGCAACTGAAGTTTGTAATGGAATTGATGATGATTGTGATAGTTCAATTGACAATGGTCTCGTCTTCTTAAATTATTATGTAGATGCCGACGGTGACGGATATGGAACTGGTCTTGCTACTTCTTCTTGTAATCCAATCGCAGGTTCTGTTTTAGTTGATGGTGATTGTGATGATATAAATCCTGCTGTTAATCCTGGTGCTTCTGAAGTTTGTAACGGTATCGATGACAACTGCGATGGTTCAATCGACAATGGTCTTGTCTTCTTAAATTATTATGTAGATGCTGATAGTGATGGATACGGAACTGGTCTTGCGACTTCTTCTTGTAATGCAATCGCAGGTTCTGTTTTAGTAGATGGTGATTGTGATGATATTAATCCTGCTGTTAATCCTGGTGCTTCTGAAGTTTGTAATGGAATCGATGACAACTGTGATGGTTCAATAGACAATGGTCTTGTATTCGTAACTTATTATACAGACGTTGACGGAGATGGATTTGGTAACAATGCCGTTTCTCAATCTACTTGTAACGGTGCTCCGGTAGGATTCATCCTTAACAACACTGATTGTGATGACACACAAGTATTATACGCAGATGCTGACGGTGACGGATTTGGTGCCGGTGCTCCTGCTGCTTGTGGTGTTGCATCTAGCAATGACTGTAATAACAACAACAATGCGATTAACCCTGCTGCTCTTGAAGTTTGTAACGGTATCGATGACAACTGCGATGGTTCAATCGACAATGGTCTTGTCTTCTTAAATTATTATGTAGATGCTGATAGTGATGGATACGGAACTGGTCTTGCTACTTCTTCTTGTAATGCAATCACAGGATCAGTATTAGTAAACGGTGATTGTGATGATATCAATCCTGCTGTTAATCCTGCCGCTTCTGAAGTTTGTAACGGAATCGATGACAATTGTGATGGTTCAATCGACAATGGTCTTGTATTCGTAACTTATTATGCAGACGTTGACGGAGATGGATTTGGTAACAATGCCGTTTCTCAATCTACTTGTAACGGTGCTCCTGTAGGATTCATCCTTGACAACACTGATTGTGATGACACACAAGTATTATACGCAGATACTGACGGTGACGGATTTGGTGCCGGTGCTCCTGCTGCTTGTGGTGTTGCTTCTAACACTGACTGTAATGACAATAACAATGCGATTAATCCTGCTGCAACTGAAATTTGTAATGGAATTGATGATGATTGTGATGGTATTGCAGATAATAACTTGAGTATATCTCTTGGCACTATTAGCGGCCCATCAGCACAATGTTTAGCAGTAATAAACGGAAGTGCGAGCTATTCATTAGCTACCGTACCTGGAGCAACAAATTATTTCTGGACAGTACCAAGTGGAATGACAATTACTTCCGGTCAAGGTTCAACTACTCTAAATGTATCTTGGACTGCTCAGGCAATACATAGCGGAATTTATGGAACCCTAACTGTAACAGCAAGTACTATATGTGCATCACAAGCAAGCTCAACACTGGCGATCGACTTCAGCAATGCACCACCGGTAGCACCTCCATCTATTTCAGGAGCTGCGAAAGTATGTCCGGGTAATGTTATCGTGTACTCTGTAAGTCAAGTTGCTCGTGCTAGTTCTTATACTTGGACAACTCCTGCCGGAGCAAGTATAATTAGTGGCCAAGGTAGTAATGTGATTACGGTAAGTATTAGTCCTGCCTTCGCAGGTGGATCTATTAGCGTAAGTGCTTCTAACATTTGCGGTACTGGTCCAATCAGAACGAAGACACTTAACTTCAACATTCCAAATACTCCGGCAATAATAAACGGGCAGAAAAATGGTTTGTGCGGATCAAGCAACGCGATGTTCTCAACACCGGGCGCCCCAAATGCAACAGGATACGTATGGAATGTTCCGAGCGGAGTTAGTATTACTTCAGGACAAGGAACGAATACGATTACAGTTAACGTTGGAGGTTCATTTGTATCAGGTGTTGTAACTGTAACCGGAACTAACGGTTGCGGCAATGGAAGTCCTCGCTCATTCAACATTACCGGTGCTCCGGGTCAACCTACTCCAATCAACGGACCGGTTGCTGTTTGTCCGGGTGCTACCAATGTTCAATACGATGTTGCTACTGTAGCAGGAGCTACAAATTACACTTGGACAGTTCCTGGCGGAGCAAGTATTGTTGCAGGACAAGGGACTAAAACAATCCTTGTAAACTTTGGTGCAAATCCGGCAAGTGGACAAGTCATCTCAGTAAAAGCAAGCAATGCATGCGGACAAAGCGGATCAAGAACCTTAAGTGGTATCACGCTTAGCTTTGCAAATTGCGGACCTCGTATAGCAGATGAGCAAAACAAAATGAACAATGTGCTTATATTCCCGAATCCTGCAAGAGATAACGTCAACCTTCAATTCAACTCAACGGTAAATAGTGCATATCAAATCATCTTGATGGACAATGCAGGAAGAACCTTAATGAACGAGGCTGGTGAAGCTCAAGAAGGAATAAATATGAAAGCAATCAATATATCTGAACTTTCAAGTGGTATTTACTCAGTAGTAATTCGTATTGAAAACGAATCTAAAGTAACCAGATTACTCATTGAATAATGAAAGGTGAATAGCTTATAAAAAGAAAAGGCTGAACAAATTGTTCAGCCTTTTCTTTTTAAAGTATCTCTCAATTAAATTCTTGTAGCCATTAATAAATTCAAATCTCTGAATGGCAATTTACAATAGTCAGCAACAAATTTATTCGTCACCGTTCCTCGATACAAATAAGCTGCCGTACGCGCATGTGCATCTTTCCACAGCAAGGCATCCATTCCACCTTCTTCACCCATATTTAAAAGAATAGGTGTGAAAATATTGCTCAAAGCATATGATGCAGTTCGCGGAACTCGACTCGCAATATTGGGAACACAATAATGTGTCACACCATATTTTTTAAAGACCGGATCGGAGTGATTGGTTACTTCTGATGTTTCGAAGCATCCGCCTTGATCGATACTCACGTCAATAATAACAGAACCAAAACTCATCTCAGTCACCATTTCCTCAGAAACAATGACGGGAGATCTGCCTTCCTTAGAAAGTATAGCCCCGATTGCGACATCACAAGTTTTTAAAGCCTTTAATAAGATGGATGGATTCATTGTACTCGTATACACCCTACTTCCTAAATTTCTTTGAATACGACGAAGTTTATAAATAGATGTATCAAATATTTTAACATTAGCACCTAAACCAAATGCTGCTCTTGCTGCATATTCACTCACAGTTCCAGCGCCAATAATTACCACTTCCGTAGGAGGCACTCCTGGTACTCCACCTAAAAGCTGACCTTTACCTCCCGATGAGCTACTCATCAACTCGGACGCAATAAGTATGGCGGCACTTCCAACTATTTCACTCATCGCTTGAATGACCGGGTACACTTCCGTCTCGTCCTTTAAATATTCATACGCTAAAGCAGTAATTTTTTTGTTGCTTAATTTCTGAACGTATCCCTCCGCTTGCATTCCAATTTGCAAAATAGATATGAGCGATTGCTTATCCTTAAAATAATCTAATTCACTCGCTGATGGAGGAGCCACTTTTAAAATAAGATTTGCGTTGTATACATCCTGAGGCGAATAGGCAATTTGCGCACCGGCTTCACTATAATCAGAATCGGTAAAGTTCGCATTTACTCCGGCGCCGGATTCAATTAGCACGCGATGTCCATTACTCACCAATAAGCCAACTGCCGATGGAACCAATGGAATTCGATGCTCTTGAAAAGTTATTTCCTTAGGTATTCCAATGTATAAATCCTGGCGCATTTTGCTTACTTCCAAGACACTTTCTTGCGGTAATAATATGCCTTGCTGAGCAAGTGACGACATTCCGGATATCCCTCTAGTCATTTTCAAAGGTTATTTGACGTTTACCGTCTATTAATTTGATATAAATATCGGCTTTTTTAAGATGCAACAAATTCGGCACCTTTTCTGGCCATTCAATCAAACAAAAGTAACCAGAGTAGAAATACTGTTCGTAGCCCAAATCATAGGCTTCGTCCTCAGTTTTCAACCTATAAAAATCGAAGTGGTAAATGGGCTCATTGAGGCTTGTTTCATACTCATTCACAATAGAAAAGGATGGACTATGGGCATCCTCTTTTACGTCCAATTGTCGACAAATAAATTTAATCAAGGTCGTTTTTCCAGCGCCCATCTCGCCGTAAAAACACAAAATTCGATTCTCCGAATTTAACTCCAGTATTTCAGTGGAGATGGTATTCATATCAGCTAATTCTGAAACATCCCAAATTTTTCTCATGCCTTACTTTGTAGCGTAATTATCGGAATGATCATCTCTTCAGGCGAAATTCCTCCATGCTGAAAAGTATCCTTATAATAATTTGCATAATAATTAAAGTTGTTAGGATAGGCAAAGAACTTATCTCCCTTCACAAAAACATAAGCTGTACTTACATTTACTTTGGGCAAGTGAGCCTCCGCAGGATTACGAATTTCTAACACATCTTTCTTTTCGTAATTCAGATTTTTTCCAAACTTATATCGCAAATTTGTATTTGTATTTCGATCGCCAACAATTTTGGATGGATCTTTTACACGGATGGTTCCATGATCGGTAGTGATGATCAACTTTGCTGGCTTTTCCGCAATACGTTTCAAGGTCTCAAGCAATGGAGAATGCTCAAACCAAGACTTAGTAATTGAACGATACGCCTTTTCATCTTCCGCCAATTCACGAATTACTTTCATATCGGTTCGTGCATGAGATAACATATCCACGAAATTATAAACGATTACATTTAATTTATTTCTGAATAAATTCGGCACCTGATCTACCAAAGCTTTTCCGGCATCCAAATTAGTTATTTTGGTATACGAATGTTTGTAGGTCTTATTCATTCGCTGAAGCTGATCACTTAAAAAATCTTCTTCGTAATTATTTTTCCCTTCTTCCTCTTCATCACTCACCCACTTACTCGGAAAACGTTTTTGAATTTCAGATGGCATCAATCCTGAAAAAATTGCATTTCTAGCATATTGTGTTGCCGTAGGTAAAATACTGCAATAAGTATCTTCTTCAATTACTTTAAACAATTCCTCAATGATAGGCTGAAGCACTTTCCACTGATCGTATCTTAAATTATCAATCAAAAGAAAAAACACAGGCTCTTCCGATGCATCGACTAAAGGCAATGCTTTTACTTTCATCAATTCATGCGACATCAAAGGCGCGGTCTCAGGATGTTTCATCCAATTCAGATAATTCGATTCCATAAACTTTGAAAAAAGATGATTCGCTTCCGATTTTTGCATGGTTAAAATATCATACATACTTGGATCTTTAGATTGCTCCAATTCAATTTCCCAGTAAACAAGTTTCTTGTACACCTCCACCCATTCTGCCCAACTCAATCGATCACTCATCGACATTCCTATCTGACGAAATTCTTGCTGATAGGTTTGCGAAGTCCTCTCCGAAATCAATCGCTTATCTTCTAAGTTCTTTTTCAGCGACAATAAAATTTGATTCGGATTCACGGGTTTAATCAGATAGTCGGCAATTTTGCCTCCTATCGCTTCTTCCATGATTTCTTCGGCTTCATTTTTAGTGATCATCACCACAGGAACAGTACTTCTGATATTTTTTATTTGCATCAAAGTTTCCAAGCCACTTAGTCCCGGCATGTTTTCATCAAGGAAAATAATATCGTATTGTTTTGACTTTACTAAATCAATAGCATCTCTTCCATTGGTGGTAGTAGTTACTTCATATCCTTTATTCTCCAAAAACATAATATGAGGTTTCAATAAGTCTATTTCATCATCTGCCCAAAGAATTTGTACTTTTTCCATATTTTAAATTATTTTTATAAACTCATTAGAATGAAAAAATCAATTACCGACAAAAGTAATCGATGCTAATCAAAACGTGAACAATGTTGTTATATTTCAAATTGATATTGTTATTAAATTAAGTTTTTAAAGCTTTGAGCCGAAAATTGTAGCTTTGCCCATTGAAAATATTTTGAAAACCAACAAAAAGAAAATATTTAACGATCCGGTTTACGGGTTCATCTCTATCCCTCATCCTTTCATCCATGATTTGATTGAACATGCATGGTTTCAGCGGCTAAGGAGAATTCGTCAGTTGGGATTGGGACATATGGTTTACCCGGGTGCTTTACACACTCGCTTTCACCATGCCCTTGGAGCCTTGCATCTTACCACTCAAGCAATTGAAACTTTGCGATCTAAAGATGTAGAAATCTCAAACGAGGAAGCTTTGGCATTAGAAATTGCCATTTTATTGCACGATATCGGTCATAGTCCTTTCTCTCATGCACTGGAACACAGTTTAATATCCGGCATCAACCATGAAGTTGTATCGCTTTTGTTTATGGAAAAACTCAATGAAGAATTTGATGGCAAATTATCGCTTGCCATCGAAATATTCAAAGGCACTTACCACAAAAAATTTCTCCATCAAATGATATCCAGTCAATTAGACATGGATCGCTTGGACTATTTGAATCGTGACAGTTTCTATTCTGGTGTTTTAGAAGGCACCATTGGCGCGCAGCGAATTATTAAAATGTTGAATGTTTTTAACGATCGTCTGGTGGTGGAAGAAAAAGGAGTTTATTCAATAGAAAAGTTCATTCTTGCTCGTCGATTAATGTATTGGCAAGTTTATTTACATAAAACGGTATTAGCTTCTGAGCAATTACTGGTAAATATTTTGAAACGAGCGAAAGAACTCATCAATCAAGGTGAAAATTTGTTTGCTAGCCCGGCTTTAAAGTATTTTCTTGAGCATAAAATTAGCGCAGAAGATTTAAAAAATAATCCTGAAATTTTGGAGAATTATGCTCTTCTAGACGATTACGATGTTTTTACATCCATAAAAGTTTGGGCTACTCATAAGGACATTGTGCTACAACGGTTATGCAAGGGAATGGTAAACAGGAATTTGTATAAAATAAGAATGCGAAAAGATCCGATAAGTACATCTGACCTTGAGGAATATCAAGAACGCGCCGTTTCTGTTTTCGGGATTTCTAAAGAGGATAGTAAATATTTTGCCTTTAGCGGGTCCATCAGCAATAGCGCCTATGATCCCAGCGGCGAACCAATTCAAATTTTGTATAGAGATGGTTCGATCGTGGAACTTAGTGTGGCAAGTGAGCAAATGGATGCGGCGGTACTTTCTTCCCCTGTGCAGAAGCACTATATTTGTGTGCTTCAAGAATTAATTGAAAAGCAATGATTTAATTCCCGTCCATCTGGAAAACTTCAACAAATAATTGCTAAATTTGCAGGCTGTCATGGAATTTACTGCGCAACAAATTGCTGAACTCCTTCAGGGAACTGTAGAAGGAAATCCGAATGAGAAAGTTTCCCGTCTTTCAAAGATCGAAGAAGGAACTCCGGGCTCTCTTAGTTTCTTAGCCAACCCCGCTTACACTGCTTACATTTACAATACCGCAGCTTCTGTGGTCATCGTAAATAAAGACTTTGAAGCCGAAAAAACCATTCATGCAACTTTGGTTCGTGTGGAAAATGCCTATCAAAGTTTTGCGAAGCTGCTTGAGATTTACAACACCATCCGAAGAAACAAAGTAGGGATTGAAGAATTATCATTTATCGATCCTTCCTCTACCCATGGAGAAAATCTTTACTTAGGTGCGTTTGCATATGTAGGGAAAAGTGTGAGCATCGGCAAAAATGTTAAAATTTATCCTCAAGTTTATATTGGTGATAATTGCAGCATTGGAGATGACACCACTTTCTTTCCCGGAGTAAAAATTTATTCTGATTGTATCATCGGAAAAAGTGTAACGCTACATTCGGGTGTTGTTATTGGTGGAGATGGTTTTGGTTTCCAACCTAACAATGGCAACTTTCAAAAAGTTGCTCAGATAGGAAATGTGATTATAGAAGATTACGTAGAGATCGGATCTAACTCTACTATTGACAGAGCAACTTTAGGTAGCACCATCATTCGCCAAGGAGTTAAGTTAGACAACCTGATTCAGATAGCACACAATGTTGAAATTGGTGAAAATACTGTCATCGCCGCTCAAACCGGAGTTGCCGGTTCTACCAAAATTGGAAAAAATTGCATGATTGGCGGGCAAGTAGGAATTGTTGGTCATATTCAAATTGCTGATGAAGTAAAAATTGCTGCGCAATCGGGAGTTGGTAGCAGCATAAATACACCGGGAGAAATTTTACAAGGCTCTCCTGCATTTAACATAGGTGATTACAAAAGAACGTATGTCCTTTTTAAAAAACTTCCGGAACTCGAGAAAAAAATTACTGAACTACAAAGATCACTTGCAGAATTGAGATCTACTTCGTCCTGATTAAATTTATGTCGCAAAAACAAAAGACTATAAAAAAACCGGTGACCGTTTCCGGAGTTGGCCTCCACACCGGCGTTAAAGTAAATTTGACTTTTAAACCTGCACCCGAAAATCATTGGTATAAATTTTCGCGCATTGATATGGAAGGTAGCCCGGTCATTGATGTGGATGCCTTTAATGTTGTTGATACCTCCAGAGGAACTACCTTACAACAAAATGGCGCACGCATTAGCACTACGGAACATGCTTTAGCTGCACTCGTAGGTTTACAATTGGATAATATAATGATTGAAGTTGACGGACCGGAAGTTCCAATTATGGATGGAAGTGCTGCACCTTTTGTAGATGCACTTTTAGCAGCAGGAATCGTTGAACAGGAAGCAGATCGTGAGGTATATGTTTTGGAAGAAGTGCTATCCTATGAAGAACCTTCTCGTAATGTGGAGATGTTGGCTGTACCAAGTCCGGAATATCGCATTACAGTAATGGTGGATTACAACAGTCCGGTTTTAGGAACGCAACATGCACAATTGCATCGATTAGAAGAATTCCAACAAGAATATGCCCCATGCAGAACTTTTTGTTTTTTACATGAATTGGAATCACTGGTAAAACATGATCTTATCAAAGGCGGTGATTTAAACAACGCCATCGTAGTAGTGGATCGAGAAATCTCACAACAAAAACTCGATGAGCTTGCAAAATTATTTAACAAACCTCGTGTTGAAGTAAAAGAGAAAGGCATATTGAACAATGTACAATTGCACTTTCAAAACGAACCGGCACGTCACAAACTTCTCGATATTGTTGGAGATTTTGCTTTAGTGGGGATGCCAATACAAGGTCATATTTTAGCCGCACGTCCGGGACATGCAGCCAACGTTGAGTTTGCAAAAGTGATTAAGGAAGTTATCAAGCGCGACAGAAATCAGAAAGTTCGCACTTACGATTTGAATGCAACTCCGGTTTGCGATATCAACAAAATCACATCGATGTTACCACATCGCATTCCGTTTTTATTAATTGATAAAATTTTAGAATTAGATCAGGAGCATGTCGTAGGACTAAAAAATGTGACCATGAACGAATGGTTTTTCCAAGGTCACTTTCCCGACAACCCAGTAATGCCGGGTGTACTTTTAATTGAAGCCATGGCACAAACAGGTGGAATATTAGTTTTAAATACTGTACCGGATCCTGAAAACTACTGGACCTACTTCATGAAAATAAATGAAGCACGTTTTAAGCAAAAAGTAATTCCGGGTGATACAGTCATTTTTGAATTGAAATTAATCAGTCCTATAAGACGAGGTATTTGCCATATGAAAGGCGAAGCTATTGTAGGTGACAAAGTGGTTATGGAAGCCGAAATGATGGCACAAATAGTAAAGAAAAGCTAATGTTAAGTCCACTTGCATCGATTCATCCCCAGGCAAAAATAGGTAACAACGTTACTATTGATCCTTTTTCATGCATACATGCCGATGTAGCGATTGGCGAAAACACCTGGATTGGATCAAATGTTACAATATATGATGGTGCTAGGATTGGTGCAAATTGCAAAATTTTTCCGGGAGCTGTTGTTGCTGCCATTCCGCAGGACTTAAAATTTAATGGAGAAGAAACTATTGTCATCATTGGTGATAATACGACGGTGAGAGAGTGTGTCACCATTAATCGTGGGACGGCAGCTATTGGAAAAACGGAAGTCGGAAATAACTGTTTATTGATGGCTTATGTTCATTTGGCGCATGACTGCATCATTGGCAATCATGTTATTTTAGCCAACTCAGTAAACTTAGCTGGCCACGTTACTATACAAGACTGGGCGATTTTAGAAGGCTATGTAGGCGTTTCTCAATTCATGCATATTGGAGCGCATAGTTTCATTGGTGGACAAACAGGAGTTCGTAAAAATGTGCCTCCTTTTGTGAAAGCGGCACGCGAGCCATTAAGTTACGCAGGAATTAATTCAGTTGGATTAAGCAGGAGAGGATATAGCAAAGAAGCCATCGAAGAGATTCAAAACATATACAGAACCATTTTTCAGCGAGGATTTAACATTACGAAGGCTGTCGGAATTGTTGAAGACGAATTTGAATCTTCTGCTCATCGTGATGTTATTTTAGATTTTATAAAAGCATCTGATAAGGGAATCATTCGTGGACCTTTAAGTAGTTTTCAAAAAGCAGAATAATTTTTCGCCTTGATCCAGATTCAACTTCACATGGCAGGGAAAAAATTTCTAAGACAATGGGTCTTTAGAAATTTAAAACTTGAAGTGAACGGCCCTGAGAAAATAGCAATTACAGGATCCAACGGCTCCGGAAAATCTACGCTACTACAAATCATTTCCGGCTTTCAATCTTTGTCGGAGGGCACGATTCAATTCTCAAAGAACAGCGCATCGATCCCAACAGAACAATGGTACAATCAAGTAGCTTATGCATCACCATACCTTGACTTACCTGAAGAATATAATCTTGAAGAACTAATTTCCTTCTACGCTGCCTTCAAACCTTTTCTGAAAGACTTAAATCATCATCAAATCATCGAAATTCTTCAGCTAAGTTCCGGCAACAATAAAGCGATCAAATATTTTTCTTCTGGGATGAAACAACGACTAAAACTTGGCATCGCCATCTTAAGTGATGTTCCGGTTATTTTACTTGATGAACCATTATCCAACTTAGACAAAGAAGGACATATTTGGTATCAGCAAATGCTCTCACAATATTCTCAAAATAAAACGGTCATCATTTGTTCTAATCATGTAGAAGATGAAATCATTTTTTGTGATAGAAAAATAAACATCAACGATTTTAAGGTGTAAGAATCCTGTAAGGTTTCCCTTTTTATTTATTTATTCCAATCATCAGATCAAATTAAATTGGATGACAATATTCAATGAATGATCATGAAAAATACGCCTTCGAATTTAAACAATAGAATATTATTAATTGCAGAAGAATTTCTCGCATTGACATTTGCTTTTACAATGCTTGCTTTGCTTTAAACCAATAAAAAAGCAGAGACCCTTCTTTTAGAAAGACTAGACATAATTCAGAAAAATAACCTCGTGGATTATTTACAATGAATATTGCTCTGCATTATTTAAAAACAAATTGAATTCATTTCTCAGGTCATGGAAAATGTTTTCAAACTGATCTAGCTTATCGCGTTGAATTGTATGAATTTTCTGAATGCCATCATTTGGCTCCGGGGCTTTACCCTCCCCTAAAGACTCAATCAAATTTTCATGCTGCTTGAAGTCGTGTCGGATAATATCCAGGACTTCTTTTTGACGAATAAATTGATTTTGAAAACGCTCAACGGAGGCCATCACATCATTGGGACTTCCCGACGTAGCCAAGCGGCCAAGATGGTTGTTGAAGTGTAAAATTTCATCCTTGTAGAAACGAATGCGATCCTGCCATTGATCATGTTCGTTTTTCATTTCTGTAAGTTGTTTTATAGTATGCATAACCTTTGGGTTTAGGAATTCACACGTTAAAGAAAATTACTGAATCAATCAGTAAAAGAAACACTCATTCAAGAACTATACATCCATCACATAAAAGAAGAAAACAGCGGATCTTGCCATCAATTTCTACATCCAAATGTATATAATTTTTCAAATCAAACAAGCAAATTCGAATAATTTCAAGGATGGCTTCCAAAATCTGTTATACAGTCGGTACGATGCTCCTGATTCGGCTATAGACAAATTCATAAAGTGGGTCCGTGGGGAAATACACATCATGGCGATCATTCTATGCGACTATCGAAAGCAAATATTCATAATTTCCATCCTAATGACTTGACTCGGGCCGAAAATCGTCAAAACACCTTCATTTTTTCCAGTTTTCCTTTTGTTCTTAATGAGATAAAAAGTCGCTTTTTAGACTTGACAAGCCCACTTTTCTAGATAATATCATCTTCCTGAATAGTATTCCTTACATCCATTTTAAACTTAAAAATATTGTACAAAAATCAATTATCCCTCTGTAAAACAGAATGACAAGGAATAAAAAACCTGCCCTATTCACTCCAAACCTTACCAAAGTGCTAAACAGTCCAACAAAGCGCAATCAAAACTGTAACTCGGCGCTAGATTGCCTACACAAACTAATTGAACATGCAGTCACTTATTCGATCAAGTATAAAAGGATTCCTCTTATTGGGCCTTCTGAATTTTCTTCATATAGAAATAGCAGATGCCCAGGTTTCCGCCAGCAGGAAATACAGGGTTTTAGCCTATAAGAGTGGGCAGCCACAGGTTTTCAGTGTATCTAATGAAGTGGATATAGTTCCGGCCATCAGTTTTTACATCCCCAACACCTTTACACCAAATGGAGATGGGCTCAATGATACATTTGGAATTGCAGGTGAGGGAGTACAAGACTTCAGAATGCAAATATTCAATCGCTGGGGACAATTAATTTTCGAATCAAAAAATGCGAGCGACCGTTGGGATGGAACTTTCCAAGGTGAGACCGTTCCGATGGGCACCTACGTATATAAGGTATCTGCTTCTAGTCCAACCGGCATGCGACAAAACAAGGAAGGGAATGTTAATGTAATTATGTAAGCCATGTCACTTATTCTACTTGGCTTAGTAATGAAAAGGTTGAATTATAAACTTACTGAAGCACAACGATTGAACCTATCTCCATTTGTATTGCGATTTGCTCATAAACTAGGTATTTTATAATTCGGCCTATCATCTAAACAGAAGACAATTCACAATCTATTTTGATTTTTATAAAGCCGTCTTCAAATATTAAAGCACTTCGTTTTTCACGGCACCCAGTCATTTGCCCACAAAATCGCTTTTAAATCAAATTTAAATCCGGCAAAAGAGGACAAATAACCTCAACTTAAATTGGCGAACATTCGATAATCAGTGGTGAACATCTTGTTTAATTTGGTCAATCCAAGTTTTTTATTGACAAATGAAATTTTTTTTATCTGATAACCAACAAGTTACCCAAAAGCTCTATTAGCGATGTTTTATGATTCATCATTTACAATATATTTGAGCTTAACGAAGTAAAAATCCAGATTTATTAAAATTAAAAAGACGCCCTAAATTGGGATGCGGACTTATTTTGCCCAAATACAAACAAAACACAAAACACAAAACACAAAAACATGAAACTTACAATGAACAAGAACCGAACTCTTTGGTTTTTCTTGGCTACCCTAGTAGCCGGATCCATTTTAAGTACAAACTCCTTTTCTCAAACATGGACGCCCAAACATTACTGGACATTTAACTCCAGTAATCCGCTTGCTGATTCTACCGGAACAGCGCCATTAAACCCCGGTTATTTCCAATCCACCTATGTTATTAGTAATGCACAAAGCAACAGTGGAGTTGGCAAATACCTCACTTTAACCTCAACTTCAAGAGCAATTACATCCAACGTACCCTTTTCACCAGATTCTGGGTTCACCTTTGAAGTACTATTCAGACCGGGTGCCAATTTGTTAGAAATAACACAATTCATTACCAGAAGAGATGGAGCTCTCAGCATCCGATTTTGTTATCCTTATTTTAGATTTACAACTAAATCGATTCCAACCGGTAGCTCAACGGCAGTAACCGACAATTGGGATTTAGAATTGAAATCAATTGGGCGAGCCACATATGGATACTATATGGATGGGAATTGGCATCACCTAGTATTTAAGTACAACGCAAAAACAGGAACCAAAGAAATTTGGGTAGACGGACAATTGCCAACAGGATTTTCCAAGTCACTAACTCCAGGATCTATTCCTTCTAATTCAGGATCTACTAACAGTAACATCGTTGATTTAAATACGAATACTTCATATTACCAATTTCGTGGTGATTTAGATGAAATTGCTTTGTACACCTATGCACTTCCAAATGCTATGGTTTATAAGCATTATCAGGACTTCACTCAGAAGAAGTCTTATACTTTTAGCAATTCCACAGTAAATCCACCAACGGCATCACCTGTTAGCGCAGGCATCAACATTCAGGAATATGCACCAGGACATCCGAATTCTACCACAGATGCTCTTACACAATTAAAATCTTTTCCTGCGGCAAGAACAAAACAAAATACTACTTTGTTTCCGAATTTCATGGTGTTCAATCCTGCACACGTAGCAGGAGATGGTTCAAGTTCTTATTCGAAGTCAACATTGGTGCAAAGAAGTAAAGAAGTACAAATTGACTTAGTAAAGAATTTCAATTATGCTTTGATGGTCACTAGTAATACCACGCGCTATTCATCATTTTTGGACACCAACGAATTTGATGGCGCATGGGTAAAATTGGCAAATCAAAATCCAAGCTGGAAAACATCTGCCAATACATATTGGCCACAATTAAGTCCGAATGTTATTGGAAAAGCAAGTAAAAATCCATACGTCGAAAGTAAAACCTTGCCTTCGAATAGTTATATGAGAAATAATGCAGGCCAATTTCTTGACATGTATGGAAATATAGTGACCAGCGGAAGAACTATTAGTCCTCAATCACCATTAGATTCTTTAAAATTAGATGGTCAAACTCAAAATTTCTATATCACCCAATTAACTACTGCTTTAACAAGGTCTATCGATTTATTATTTGAGAATGGGGAAGTTATTCCAGCCTGGACGGATGCTGGTTTGCAAAAAGATCCTACTGTAGTTTCCGCATTTAATGCAAGTGGACTGAGCTGGAGAGAATTTAAAGGTCAAGGTTTAAAAAGATTATCGGATAGCTATATGAATGAGTGGCGCAATTTATCCAAATTGGCAAACTCAAGAATTTACCATTATTACTTGAATGGACATCCTATTTATGCATGGGATTGGAAAAACACACGTTTACTTCAATCGCGAACAAACAACCAATATTATTCAAGTCTTGATATATATATGCAATGGCCGGGCAACTGGCGCTATTGGCAGGGTGCTGCACATGGCTGGCAATACATGATTGAAGGAAGACATGAAGAAATTGTACAAGGCGATAAATTATGCTCTCCTGTGGTGAGTCCGGGTTGGAATAGTAATGAAGAATCAATTGTACGTCCGGCACAATGGCTAGGATTTTTGAAAGCAGTGTCAATGGCAGGTGCAGAGAATTTCGGTTGCGGTTATTTTGTAACAACTACTCCTTATCAAAATCCTGCAAACTACGTTTGGCAAATGGTAATTCCCGGTTATGCTCAAGCGGTAGCAAGTCGATTTGATGACTTATTCTTAAACGGCTCCTTGATGCCAGGCGATGTACCGCAAAGTATTTCAAACGGAAACGGAAAACCGGGCTATACTTTTTATGCTGGCGATATGCGCAAATTAGTTGTAGCAAGAAAACATAATAGCAAAGCTTTATATGCTATTACAGGAACTATTCAGCCACATTCTAACATGATTGGTAATGCTGAATTAGAATCAACTGCCACAGTAAAAGTAGATGGTACCACTTTAACTTTTGGTATTCGCAGACAAGGCAGTACCTACATCTATGATAAGACCAACGCAAGCTCAGCTGTATTTTATCAGTTAGATGCATGGCATGAAAACTCGCATCCTTATTATTGGTCGAAAACATTTAATCTAGAAGCTGAAATCTTTGATAATGTCAACACCAATTTAGAGCTAAAAACACAGGTACCTGCTGGAACAACAGCTGGCGACTATCGCAACTACACCACTTACGCTAGCTTTAAAGCGGTTTCCGGTGCAGAATATAATTTTACACCTCGCGGAACAGCCCCTGCTACACATTATGTATGGGTGCGCGCAAGAAGTCGTGGCGGAGTAACTACAGGATTCAACATTAGCATGAATGGAGTTCAAACTTTCAATGTTTCATGTGTGAAAGATACCAATTGGTTATGGTACAGATATGATTCCGGCAATAGTGCTCAAATGACTTTAAACAATTTGGCATTGACAAATCAAAAGCTAGTAATTACTCCTCTCAATACGAATTTGGAAATTGATTTAATCACCATCACACCTAATGCCGGAAATTACTACAGTACTTTTGTAGCACCTTGCGGAACGGCTGGCGCTACGACTGCTACTATTACTCCAAACGGAGCATTAACTTTTTGTTCTGGCGGATCAGTTATGTTAAGTGCAAATTCAGGAACGGCTTATCTATGGTCGAATGGTGCCACTTCTCAAAGCATCAGTGTAACGAGCAGCGGATCATTTACCGTGACTGTAACTAGTACTGTAGGAACAGCTGTATCAAGCCCAACTTCAGTTTTAGTAAATGCGAAACCAGCGAACTCAATCAGTTATTCCGGATCGCTTACTATTTGCCAAGGAAATTCACTTAGTCTTTCTTCAAGTGCTACTAGCGGGACTTACTTATGGTCAACTGGTGCAACGAGCAAAGCAATTAATGCAAGCACATCAGGCACATACACTGTAACTGTTACCGGAACCAATGGATGTAGCACAGCGGCCAATCCGGTTACTGTGGCCGTGATTGCCAATACTCCTTCAACGATTACTCCAAGTGGTAGCACCTCAATTTGTAGCGGCTCAAGTGTTATTTTAACTGCGAACACTGGCTCTACATATCTATGGTCAAATGGTGCGACCACGAAATCCATCAATGCTAACACGGCGGGAAGTTATGTTGTAACCGTTAGCCAAAGTGGTGGGTGTACTTCTGTTTCTCCGGCCACTGCAGTTTCAGTTGGCGCTGCCCCTACTCCAACAATAACCGCAAATGGGTCACTTAGCTTTTGTACAGGTGGCAATGTAGTATTGACTGCCAGTTCAGGAACTGTCTATTTATGGTCGAATGGCGCAACAGCAAATTCTATCACAGTTTCTACTTCTGGAACTTATAATGTAAGAGTAACTCAAACCGGAGGATGTTCCGCTACTTCTTCGAATACAACTGTTAGTGTTGGTGCAGGTTCAGGTGCAATACCTATAATTACTGCGGGTGGTCCTCTAAGTTTTTGTTCTGGTGGAAACGTGACATTAAGCGCATCAGTAGGAGGCACTTATTTATGGTCGACTGGAGCTACCACACAAAGCATTATAGTTTCCAACTCTGGAAACTATAATGTAAAAGTAACTTATGCAGGTGGATGCTTCGCTACTTCAACTAATACAACCGTTAGTGTTGGCACCGGTAGTGCTCCTACTCCAACAATCACAGCAGGAGGATCTACAACTTTTTGCCAAGGTGGAAGTGTCATCTTAACAGCAACTACCGGATTAACTTACTTATGGTCTAATGGCGCCACAACGAAAGCAATCACTGCTTCGGCTGGTGGAAATTATTCAGTAGCTGTTTCTCAAACAGGTGGCTGTTCTGCTACTTCTTCTACAACCCAAATCACTGTAAAACCTGTAGCAACATTTACTGTGACTCCAAGTGGTCCTTTATCTTTTTGCAATGGCGGACAAGTCACCTTTAATGTTACTAATTCGAATGCTGGTTCGTACGTTTGGTATAAAAATAATGTGGTTGTTTATTCAGGAACAAATACCAGTTACCAAGCCAAAACAGCAGGTGTCTATAAAATGAGAGCACAATTAGTTTCTTGTGGAGTATTCTCGATTCCTTATACCGTTACGGTCCCATGTCGTGAAGGTGAAGTATTACCGGGCGAATTAAATATGAATGCGTATCCTAACCCATTTACTGATATGATAAGTGTTGCCTTCGAATTATTTGAAGATGCTCCGGTTTCATTAAGACTATATGATCTGTCAGGAAAACTCGTTGATGTTGTATTAGACAATAGTCAATATTTAAGCGGCGAATCTAGAATTGATTATCCGACAGAACATTTATCAGGCGGAATTTACATCCTTGAGCTTGCTACACCCAACGCAACTCAACGAATAAAAATCGTTTCATCTCGATAGATTTCAAGAGTACCATCAAAAACACAGAATATCCAAACAAAAAACCCTGCTTCGGCGGGGTTTTTTGTTTGAAATAAATCCGACTTTTATTAATGATACTTCCTGTAAGTGAGAAAAACGGGATTTTTTTTATAATCCCTTACAGTACTACTTTTAAAAATACGCGAACTTTTTTAGTTCAAATCCTTTTTTCTCTTGAAAAGAAGGGATTTCATTCGACAAAACGATAAGAATTCTTGCAACTCTTACAAAAAGAAGAATACTACTTCTATGCTCTCTTCTATCTTAAACTCTAAGATATATTGCCTCATGCGCAAGACAGAAAAAAAACAACACACAATTACAAACCTTGTGCCAAAAAACAAATTGAAAAGAGCGATGAAAAAATTATTACTACTTCCATTATTATTTGTGTTAAGCATTTCGAATGCGCAAACATATGATTCGTTGGAATATGCTACAGGGAACCAATCAGCCCAGCAGCAATTGTTAAACTATCCACTACCTAGATTTAAACCTGGTCATACATTGAACAGGAATTTTATATGGTTCGGTATCGAATATTATTCAGGATCTCAGCAACCTGGCGTAAATCAACAACAAGTTGTTGCAAACGCTAAAACTAATGTAACGGAATTTTATAAAAATTGGAATTACTATTTCTTAGTAAATCCAAACATCGGATCTTATTCCTCTGCATCCAACTATGCAGATACGAATAACATCGTTTCTGCTGGTCTTACCGCCATCGCAAAAAGAAATCCAACTTATAAAACAGCTGCAATTTGTTTCTGGCCACAGATTGGTGGAAATATTAGCAAATCCACTTTAACAGATGTTCACTATATAAAGAATGCTGCCGGCCAATACTTAAATTTAAATGGTACTGTTGGTACTTCTAAAATCTGGTCGCCATTAGCTCCGGCTTCTTCTATAATTTCAGATGGGCAGGTTCAAAGAACAAAATTACAATCTTTGGTAACCGCATTAGGTCGCCCGTTAGATATGTTAAATGAAAATGGTGAAGCCATTCCATTGGTGAGTAAAAACGGAGTTGCCATCAATGACGACCCTAGAATTAAAGCAGATTATATTTCTTCAGCCCTTCCATCCATCAATGATTACCGCGGATATAAATACGCATATCAAACTAAATTGTATCGCGATCAATTTATGAGTGCAAGTCCGGGTACAATTTTTACTCATTATGCATTAGACGGTCAAACAGATTATCGCCCGGTTTGGAATCAAGCGAAAACAATCAATACTCAAATCAATGGTAAATATTATCCCACTGGCGACTTCTATCCTCGTTGGCCTAACAACTGGAAGGCTTGGGCCGGGGCATGGCATGGCTTAGGTTGGTTTGCCGATTGCAAATATTTTGAACTTCAAAATGGAGATGATTTAATGTCGCCCTTCGTAAGCGCCGGTTGGAATAATGATGAGACTGTCAATGTACGTCCATCACAATATTTAGCCATGTTAAAAGTTCTTTCTAATTGGGGATCTGAATTCTTCTACTCTGCTTACTTTAGTTTAGCTGCTCCTTTTCCCAATTCAAAAAACTGGGGATGGCAAACTGTTATGCCGGTGTATGCGCAGGGAATCACTTCACGTTTTGAACCTTACTTAAGAAACGGATATCTTTTAACCGGTGATGTTCCAAGATACTTTTTAACGAGCACTACATTACAACCAAACAATCCCAAGTATTTATTTTACACAGGCGATAGCCACCAAATTGTTTCAGTAAGAAAATTAAACGGTGTGGAGAAGTATGTAATTACTGCAGCACAAATGGTAGATGCAAATACAGTTAATAATGCACCGATGTCTTCTTATGGTAAATTCAAATTGGGGAACGATTCCATAACAGTTGAATTCCGTCGTCAAGGATCTGTGTATATCTATGACAACACCAACCAAGCTGCAAAAGTGTTTTATCAATTAGATACGTGGCATCAATATGAACATCCGGAGAGATGGTCAAAAGATTTCAATTTTGAAGCTGAAGTTTTTGACAACACCAATACTGCTGCTCAAATTAAAACTGAATTACCAATAGGCGTTGCAGCTACCAATTTCAAAACGTTCACTTCATATGTTTCTTTTAACACAACACCTACAGCAATCGAATACAATTTTACACCACGTTCAAGCCAAAGTTATTCTTTGTGGATTCGTGTAAGAAGTAAGAATTCTACCGGTGGCGCTATCAGTGTAAATGTAAATGGTCAAACTTCAAAAAGCATTGGATGCATTACAAATACAGCATGGCAGTGGTATAGTTTAGATGCTTGCAGTGGTCAAGCTATTCGTTATACAAATTTGAATAATCAAGCATACATTCTTTCACTTCTTGCTACGAATTCAAATATCGAATTTGACAAAGTGATGTTAACTACTAATGCCAATTTAAACTTAAATGCAAGTCAAAGTGCTTGTGGTACTTCGGTAGCGAACGTAAACACTTCCGGGGCTACTACCTTTTGCCAAGGCGGTTCAGTAACTTTAACTGCTGCATCAGGTTCGTCGTATACATGGTCAAGCGGTCAAACTACTCAAGCGATTACTGTTTCTCAAAACGGAACTTATTCTGTAGCTGTAAATAATGGAACCGGTTGTGCAGCCGTTTCTACTCCAATTCAAGTAACTGTAAATTCATTGCCTACTGCTACTATTACACCTAATGGTTCAACAACTATCTGTCAGGGACAAAACGTGAATCTTACAGCATCTCCGGGTAGCTCTTATTTGTGGTCGAATGGAGCAACTACACAAATGATTTCGGCAAATACTGCAGGCTCTTTCAATGTAACCGTAACAGGTTCGAATAGTTGTAAGGCTACCTCGTCATCAGTAAACGTTAATGTATCGGCCAGCCCAAACACAACAGTTACCAATAGTGGTTCTACTACTTTCTGCCAGGGGGGATCGGTTACTTTGAGTGCTGTTGCTGGCTATACTTATAGCTGGTCTAACGGTAGCACTAGCCGTCAAATCACCGTGAGCAATTCAGGGAATTATAATGTCACTGTATCTTCAAACGGTGCGTGCAGTGCAACTTCTCAAAGTATTGCGGTCACAACATTAAGCAATCCAACAGGTACAATAACTGCTTCGGGAAATACAACTTTCTGTCAAGGTGGTAGCGTGAATTTACAAGCAAACGGAGGCACATCTTATCTCTGGTCAAATGGCTCTACTGCTTCTTCAATATCAGCAAACTCTACAGGAAGCTATAATGCTATAGCAACCGGCTCAAACGGTTGTACTGCTGCTACGAATAATATAAATGTTACTGTAGCTGCTAACCCGTCTGCTAGTATTACTATAAATGGTGTAAACACATTGAATCAAGGTCAAACTACTACACTTGTTGCTAGCGGTGGGACGAGCTATTTATGGCAGCCCGGTGGTCAAACTACTTCAAGTATCATTGTGAACGCTGCAGGCAATTATACTGTAACGGCTACTAACGCCAGCGGATGTACGTCAACTAGTGTGGCTACTCCAATTACAATGGTTACTACCAACAGTCCGGCACAAATCACGGCTAGCGGAAACACTCAGTTTTGTATTGGCGGAAGTGTACAATTGAATGCAAGTGGAACAGGAACGTATATGTGGGCACCGGGTGGTCAAACAACCAGCTCAATTACGGTGAATCAAACAGGGACTTATTATTTGTTTACAAGAGGTGCAAATGGCATTCTATTAGGCAAGGATTCAATTTCTGTTAGAGTATTGGCCACACCAATGAATCCAACTATTTCGATCACTTACATTCCTAACACTGCCTTTCAGTTAAACGCATTCGAAGCATCAGCTGTATCTTATAATTGGTCTGTGGGATCCACTGCATCTAGTATTACTTTAACATCAGCTCAACTGGTAAGTGTTACCGCGACGAACGCCTTCGGATGCACCTCTGGTGTTACTTCTATGCAAAGCCAAAGTGTGACTCCAAGAGTATGTGCAAGTGCAGATATGTTAACCGCATACAACCTAAGCGATACCACAGCTGTATTGGGATGGAATCCATCTATCACCGGTGAACGTTTTGTCATCACTTATTGGAAGATGGGAACAACGGCTGTTCAAACTATCAATGTAGCCGGAAACATGTCCACCCAGAGAATAAACAATTTATTTCCGGGTACACTATACCAATGGCAAATTGAAAATGTATGTGCTTCCGGATCTAATATGAGTGCAGTGAGCACCTTCAAGACTCTTGGAACTCCTCTGTTCTGCGGTTCTATTCCTCAACATTTACGCACGGATAATATTACTACACGTAGTGCTTCTGCAACGTGGTACAACACAGTGGCTGATTCTTTCTTGGTTCGTTATAGACAAATTGGAAATGGAACTTATCAGTTTCGTAAATTTGATGGAACAACAAATCCAACTTCAGGAATAATGAATAATCTTATACCAAATGTGACTTACGAATGGCAGGTAAGAAGTGTTTGCGGTGGGTATACAAGTCCTTATTCACAAATCGAATATTTTACTTCACTTGATACATGTGGGTTTTTAGGCACAGTTACCGTAAGTAATACTACAACTTCTACTGCTACTATTTCCTGGACCAATTTAAATCCGATGGATACTATCAAAATTCGTCTTGTACACATTGGAAGCGGCGGCGTCAGAAATATTTATTTTAAAGCAAATACACAAAACGGAAGTTATTTAATTCGTGCTTTGGCTCCTAGCTCTACCTACTATGTGGAATTGAAAGGGAAATGCGGTGGAACAGCAGGTAGCTGGACAGCTCCGGTAACTTTCACTACAGCTAATATTAGTGCGAGAGTAATTGATGGAAACAATTCCAATTTAATTGGATACCCGAATCCTACAAGTGATATCTTATTCTATTCTTTCTCTTCTGAAGATGACGCTAACTACATTGTAAAAGTTTGTGACATGTCCGGACGAGAGTTGATGCAACGAATTCGCTATGCACATTCAGGTGACAATGTAGCTGAAATTCCGGTGAATGATTATGCAAGAGGTGCCTATTTATTGATCCTACAAAAAGGAACTCAAAGAAGTCACTTCCGTTTCACTGTCCAATAAAATAATTTATTGTCAGATTAAAAGCACTCTGTTTCGGCAGGGTGCTTTTTTTATGGGTACATTAAATACTTTGATCTAATCTTCTCGAATTTCATCAGCCCATCTACCCAGGAAAGACGAATTTTACTTTCCGACCATTCGGCGCTAATTTGCTTTTTCAAGATTGTATTTCCGCACAATTTATCAAAAAATGGAATAAAGAATTTTTCTTTATTAGGATAAGATGAATAGGCATCAATCAACCAATGAATTTCCAATTTATTCATGTTTTTTAATTCTTCGGTACGTGATAAATTAAATCCTTTACAAAGTTTGTTTTCAAAAGGTGGATGTTTAGATTTTCCTTCAATACTCCTCGGTGTGAATTCAAAATCACCGGTAGTATTATCCGGGAACCCATAACATTGAAATGGCAGATCGGTTCCTCTCCCTAAACTAACTACTGTTCCTTCGAATAGGCAAAGTGATGGGTACAGTTGTATCGAAATATTATTCGGCAAATTGGGTGATGGTGGGATCGGAAGTTGATAGGGTTTGCTTCGATCCCAATTCAATAGTTTGATGACCTGCACATCACATTGAAGCGAATCATCTAACCAAAATTCACCATTTAACATCATGGCATACTCGCCTATTGTCATTCCATGCACCACCGGAATTTGCTGCATCCCTACAAATGATTTTTGCGAATTCTCCAGGACGGGTCCATCAAAATAATTACCATGTGGATTGGGTCGATCTAAAATTAACAAAGGCAATTTATTTTCAGCAGCCGCCTCCATCACATATTGCAAGGTGCTGATGTATGTATAAAATCGAGCACCCACATCTTGAATGTCGAAAATTAAATAATCTAAATCTTTCAAATCTTCCTTCGTAGGTTTTTTATGATCTCCATAAAGTGAAATGATCTTGACTCCACTTTTCTTATCTACCCCACCATCCACATGCTCACCAGCTTCTGCTTCGCCGCGAAAACCATGCTCTGGTGCAAATACTTGTTTCACAGGAATGCCTAGCGCAAGCAGCGTATCTACTAAGTGAACTCCATGTATCACCGAAGTAGGATTGGCAACAATTCCGATATTCTTTCCTTGAAGTATCGGAAGATATAGTTCTGTTCTGGCTGCGCCCACTTTCAAGGAATTTGATGTATGCTGCGCTGCACAAGAATTAAAACAGAAAGAAAGCAGAACAAACAATGCAAAGACAACTTGCTTTGAATCACGATTATAAACGTCATTTTTAATTTGAATCATTCTCATACTGTATTTCCATTTAATTTAGAGCCAAGATTAAATATGTCATCCTTTAAACTCATCCGTTTTTATGCGAATCGTTTGCTGCGATCTGAAGGAATTCAGAACACAACTACGAAACCGGTGATTCGTATTGCGATCTTTGGAATTGTTTTAGGAATTGTGGCCATGTTGCTATCGGTGATGGTAGTGACCGGTTTCAAAAACGAAATTACAAGAAAAGTCACTGGCTTCGTGGCCGATTATAGAATTTCTGCTTTTAACAATAGCGATTCGTTCGAAGAGGCGCCTGTACTTATTGATAAAACTAAAATTGCAGAAATAAAATCCATCTCCGGTGTAAGTCATATTCAAGCCTTTATTTTAAAAGCTGGATTATTAAAAACCGAAGAAGATATTCAAGGTGTTGTGTTGAAAGGCATCGACAAAGATTTTGACAATAACTTCTTTCAAGAAAAACTGATTGGCGGTACCATTCCTAATTTACATGATAGCAGCAGCAGTAAATTCGTATTGCTCTCAGAAAATCTCTCTAAAAAATTGCAATTAAAAACAGGCGATTCATTTTTAGTTTTCTTTATTCAAGAAGATAGGAAAGTGCGCAAATTAACGGTGAGTGGAATTTATAATACCGGATTAAGTGAAGAGTTCGACAACTTATATTTGCTATGCGATATTAAATTGTTACAGCAAATCAACAATTGGAAAAATCAAGAAGTTGGAGGATATGAAGTTTTTGCAAAGAATGGTCACGACGAAGAAAAGGTATTTGAAGCTCTTTATAAAAAAGCAGGATACTCGCTAAACACGAAAAGTACCAAAGATCTATATCCACAACTTTTCAATTGGCTCGAATTACAAAACCTGAATGTAATTGTCATTATTGGATTGATCTGTTTAGTGGCCGGAATCACAATGATTTCTACATTGCTCATTTTGATTATGGAGAATACCAAGGAAATTGGAATTTTAAAATCGATTGGAGCCAACGATCGATTTATCGGAAATGTGTTTGGATCGGTCGCCTTATATATTTTGTTGAAAGGACTTATCATTGGAAACATCATTGCGCTTGGACTTGCCTATTTACAATTAAAAACAGGTATCGTTTCTTTGCCGGAAGAATCCTATTACCTTTCACAAGTGCCTATCAACTTTACAATACCCGGAATTTTATTAATCAATGGAATCGTTTTCATCACTGGAATTCTCATTATGATGATTCCCGCAAAAATCATTTCAGGAATTAATCCAATCAAAGTTTTGCGCTTTGACTAATCGATAAAATTCAATAGAAATTTTTTACTCCCAATTAAACATGATATTCTGATTGAGATCTGGGTGAAGACTTAAAGCAACGGGACATGTGCGGGCGGCGCGCTCTAAAATCAGCTTTTGGTGCTCGTTGTATTGAATCCCGTTGAAATGGAATTGGATTTCAATCTCAGCAATACGACGAGGATTCGATGTCATGATTTTAGTAATATCCATGGTGACATTTTTCAGCTCAAACTGCTGTGTATTGGCTGCAATTCCCATAATAGAAAGCATGCAACTCCCCAAAGCAGCTGATACCAAGTCGGTTGGAGAAAAAGCTTCTCCTTTTCCGTGATTATCTTTGGGGGCATCCGTAATAATTTCTGTACCTGAGGCAAGATGAGTGGCACGTGTTCTCAAGTCACCCTCGTATTTTGTTTTGATTGTAGTCATGGTGTAAAAATAAAGCATAAGAATAAACGTTTGAAGGAAAGAATAAAATCGTTGTATATTTGTAGGAATGAAAATTAGGGATGTTGTATTTGTAATTTTGTTAGTTCTTTTTTCGGGGGGAACTTATGCGCAATTGAACCCCAACGAATATGTAGAAGACAAGCCCTACCTCATGAAAAATGAAGCTACCGGTGGATTAAATTTTCACACTTCCGGTTGGGGCCTACAATTTCGACGCTCTTTTAATTTAACAGGTTATAAAAAAATGCTTTTTGAAATGGATTACGTCAGCATGAAACATCCCAAGGAAATTAAATCGGTGAACCAAAGTTTTGACAATGCGAGGTCTTACGTGTATGGAAAATTGAATACATTCAATATTCTTCGTGCTGGTACAGGTCGACAAAAAACTTTATTCAGCAAAGGCGATAGAAACGGAATTGAAATAAGAGTGGTTTACTCAGGCGGACTTTCCTTAGGAATCATGAAACCTGTTTTTCTAAACATATTAGAACCCACTGGAACATTCGGAGAATTTGTCGTAGCGACGGAGCGTTATAATCCCGAGAAACATTACGTAGACAATATTTATGGAAGAGCGCCTTTTACGGAAGGACTTGATAGAATATTTTTTCGCCCGGGTGGATATTTAAAATTTGGATTCAATTTCGAATACGCACCATTTTTCGAAGATGTTAAAGCGTTGGAGATTGGCATCATTGCCGATATCTATCCGAAAGAAATTCCCATCATGGCTTATACAGATAACAAGCAAGTCTTCTTATCCTTTTATCTAACGTTGATGTATGGCCGTAAATGGTAAATAATTATTGAAAGAATTGATGAGCGAGATCCCTATACAAAAGACAGCGACGGAGAGAACGAAAAAACCCGATTGGTTAAAAGTAAAACTTCCCATCGGTGAAGAATACAGAAAAGTTCGTGAGTTAGTAAGCGTGAATAAACTTCATACCATTTGTTCGAGCGGAAATTGTCCGAACATGGGCGAATGTTGGGGAGCAGGCACAGCGACGTTTATGATTTTAGGAAACATTTGTACACGCTCTTGTGCTTTTTGCGCTGTGGCCACTGGAAGACCAAAAGAAGTGGAATTAGACGAGCCAATGCGTGTTGCAAATTCAGTGAAGTTGATGGGAGTAAAACATTGTGTAATTACATCGGTAGACCGTGATGATTTAAAAGATGGCGGTTCTATCATTTGGGCCGAAACCATTCGAACCATTCGAAAAGAAAGTCCGAACACAACGCTTGAAACTTTGGTCCCCGACTTTCAAGGCAAATGGGAAAATTTACAGAGAGTCATCGACGAAAAACCGGAAATCATTTCTCATAATTTAGAAACAGTTCGTCGACTCACCCGACAAGTGCGTATTCAAGCCAAGTACGATCGTTCATTAGAAGCTTTAAAAATTATCAGTACAGCAGGAATTCGAACTAAATCAGGTGTGATGTTAGGATTGGGTGAAACCGAGAACGAAGTTTTAGAAACCATGGATGATCTTTTGGCAGCTGGGGTCGCAATACTTACACTTGGACAATATCTACAACCTACACGATCGCATTTACCCGTTGCAGAATACATCCATCCGGATATGTTTGCAAAATATAAAAAGGTCGGTATGGAAAAAGGATTCAAATATGTTGAGAGTGGCCCCTTGGTAAGATCTTCTTATCATGCAGAAAAGCACATGTTTTGATTAAAGCAAATTATTTTCTAATATAGATTTGATGCGTTCATAAAATTATTAAATTTTACTAGATTAAATTCTCAAAAATTAAGATTGCAATTTCACGCAAAGTCCAATAGCTATCAGACGCTAAGTTGTTAAAATAAAATTAACCACATTGCGAACTAAGCTCCTTAGCGAATTTGCGAAAAACAATCGTTTTTATAAAAGCTATATCCAATTTAAACCGGTACAATATTTTAGTTGCGACAATTTAATGTCATCTGTTTCCAAGTAAGGAAAATGGTATACAGACAACTTATGAACTCTCAACTCCCCTTTCTCTCAAAAACACGTAAGGTAAATCCGGTTTTGCTTCGCAATGATTTTACTTCGGTATAATTTCTATTGATCATATTTTGAATCTCCGGCAAAACAGCGACACCAAATTTATCGCGTAAGATGATGAGTTGGGTTGAGGCATTATCAATTTCGCGAACCAATTTTTTCGCATCCACATTTCCTGATCTGAATTGTTCAATGTTGGTATCTACTCTATTTCCTGCTATATTTCGTCCCGACAAAAGTGAAATCAAAGGCACTGTTCCTGAATCACCAAAAATTCTTTTCTCGGGTGTACAATTCGCTTTAACGAACTCCACCAATTCATCTGTGATATCCAATTCTCTGCAAGAATGCCATAAGTAATACGTGAAAGAATTATAACGATTGCCAAGAATTCTGGTATCCTTCCAAAAAATATTTTTCACGGTGGAATTTATAGATGAAGGCAATATTCCATCTTTCCAAACATAATTCGTCTCTTTATTCTTTCCGCTTTGTAAAAACTCCTTATAATAATCTAATCGATGCTCCAGCTTAGGTGATGCGAAGTAGAACAAAACAAAAACAGTCAGAGAGGCCATGGCCCAATTAGGATTTATTTGTTGATGAATTCCAGCGCTGCTTATTTTTCGGATTTGATTTGAAATAAAATTCCACCATTGCGCAATCATCCATCCTCCAACAATGGCAGCAAAAGGAAAAGCTAAAACATAATAATACATCCATACACGACTCATATTTAAAAGTATCATTAAGATCATAAGCACAGTAATCACTGAGAACAATACAAAACGAATATCATTGTACTCCTGGTTCTGAATTTTCGCTTTTTTTGATTTCTTAGCATCAGTAGCCTCTTTAATCGCATTAAAATATTTTGAGGTGACCGTAATTGCTCCCAGAATAAATAGAATTAAAGGAACGGCATTATGAAACAAAACTGCATCACGCATGAATGCGATTTGCTCAGCCCGCATTGGCGTTTTTGAAGCTTGAAACAAAAAAACATCATTCATAAAAGCAGAAAACCCTGTCCAAACACTAAATAAAACAAATAAAATCAAACCTGAAAAAACTCCGTAGCGCGCCAACTCCAATGCCTCCTTCCTGCTACTCCACCATGTAAATAAAACCAAGGAGAACACGGCAGGCAAAGCGTAAAGTCGCGTGAAGACGGCTAGAACACAAAATACTGCACAGAGTAAAAGATTATTCCTTCGATGAAACAACAATGCAAACATCAGCAAAGCGATTGTCATACTCACTCCTGTAAAATGTATGGAAGCTCTCAATGGCTCGTAAGCGAGGATGTACAAAGCCATCGAAAAAACGGAAGCAATTGCTCCGAGTTCTCGCTTAACAATCATGGCTAAAACAATTCCCCCAAGCAATGCCCATCCGGCGGCCAGCATTCGAAACAAAACAAAATGATAACCGAACACTTTAAACATCAAGGCAATAAACAGAGCCTGCACAGGGGGATGCGCCATTGAGAAATCTTTATATGGAGTTAATCCTTCAGCTATCAGTTTTCCTTGAGCGATATAAATATATTCATCGCTACTGTAAGGAATCAAATTATACATTTTTAAAACAAAGAAAATTAATGAGACCAATAAAACTCCAAGTATCCAAAATATATATTTTGAGAATGAAAAATTAGCATTATTCCCGACAATTAAGGAATCATTTTCTTCAATAATTTGAGCATTTGAATTTGCAGAAATCTTGTAGCTTTTATTCTTCATGATTAATAATTAGGATGCATAAGTTTTCAAACAATGAGAAAACCTTCCTACTAAATTAATATAAAAAGTATTACGAAGGAAATTCTTGAAGATTAATTGAAAGCGGAGGAGCAATTCCATTGTAATTCACTCTTTAGTTATATTAAACCCATCTTCCGAAATAAAAAATGTTTGCGGACATTTAACATCCATAAAAAACCTAATTTTGAATAAGAAAAAGATGCCTACCAAAACATCCCATCTAAAAAAAATAATAATATAACAACATGATCAGAATCGCCATCAATGGATTTGGCCGCATCGGCAGAACCTTTTTAAGAAAACTGGAAAAACATCCGAACATAGAGTTAGTCGCCATCAACGACCTTACCGATACCGTTACCCTTGCGCATCTTTTGAAATACGATTCGGTGCATCGTTTATTCAACGGAGAAGTACATGCAGAAGCCAACGCTATTTCTATCAGAGGAAAAAGCATTCCCGTTTATGCTGAGAAAGATCCTTCGAAACTCCCCTGGAAAGAATTAAACATCGATGTAGTTTTAGAAGCCACCGGACATTTTACAGTACCTGAAAAAGCAGCCTTGCATTTAACAGCAGGAGCCAAACGCGTCATCATCTCAGCTCCGGCAAAAGGTGATGTAAAAACCATCGTGCTTGGTGTCAATGACACTACATTGGATGGAAGTGAAACCATTTTATCCAATGCGTCATGTACCACCAACAATGCAGCGCCCATGATCGAAATTCTCGACAAGGCATTTGGGATAGAAGCCGCCTACATCACCACTATACACGCCTACACAGGAGATCAAAATTTACACGATGCACCACATAAAGATTTAAGACGAGCAAGAGCGGCGGCCAACTCCATCATTCCTACCACAACAGGTGCTGCCAAAGCGATATCAGAAGTATTTCCACATTTAACAGGAAAGATTGGTGGCGCCGGAATTCGCGTACCTGTTATTGATGGTTCTATGACTGACATCACGTGCATCATCAACAAAAAAGCAAGCGTGGAAGTCATCAACAAATTATTTCTCGATGCAGCAAACGGACCCTTAAAAGGCATCATTGAATACACCGAAGACCCCATTGTTTCCAATGACATCATTGGCAATAATCACAGTTGCGTTTTTGACTCACAACTAACATCAGTACTCAACGACGGACACATGGTAAAAGTGGTAGGTTGGTACGACAATGAAAGTGGATATTCGAAACGGTTAGCGGAATTGGTAGAGATGATTGGGAGATAAAATTCGAGTCTCGGTTCTAGAATATTCAATTCAAAAATGTTACAGCAACATTCAAAACTTTTGATGGGCCACAGATCTTTCTGATGGTCATGATTTTTTATGATTTCCCTGCTTCCGCTAGCTATCGGAACGCTGCGTATTCCCTGCGATCCTTGCGGTTAAATGTCAATTTACTAATTACGAAAATATCAGTTATACAATTTCCAAAAAACACCAAACTTTAACGTATTAGGTGGGGCGGGATAGCCGGGAGCGAGTAAGTATTCGCCACCGAACCAGGAATTGTTGATGCGTTGCATCATGATGGTGATGGTTGCGCGACCGATGTCGGCGTTGATGAAAACATCCATGGAAGGACTTCCTCCTACGAATTGATTCGACTGCAAATAAAGAGCTCCAGTAGCCGGCATATAGGCATAACCTTTCCATTCGGTTTGGGTAGCGAATGCGACACCGAACTCGGCAAACAATGCCTTCTTAAAGAAAAGAGCTCGGTAAGAGATTCGACCATAAAGACCCATCTCAGGCAAACGCACATAGCCTTTACTTGTTTTATTCCATCTCGCATCACCCATCATTCTCCAATGACCTATGGACACATCGGTTTGTAATCCGGTATTGAATATTTCTACCGACTCCTTCCCTTGTTGCGGTACTGCCTGATCGTTATAATAGACATAATTTTCGATGATGGTTCGGGAAGCATAAAAACGTAGACGATGATTCAATAATTCAAGAGAAGGTTTTATCCAGGTAAATTTTTCTTTGCGAAATGAATTGTTCCAAATAAAATGATTGGAAATATAGAATTGATTCGTTGCTTCGGGTGCCAATTCAGAACTACCTGTTGAGAGTGAAAATGCAGAAAGCAATTTACTTTCAAATTTTATTCGCGCATCCACAGAAAAAGAAAAATCTTGATCGTTCGCGAAAGTACTCATCACACGATGGTATTGAGAAGAGATAAACCATGATTTATTTTCGATGGAAGCCAAAAAATCAACAACATCATAATCATTTTTGCCTTCAACAGAATCAATTTTATTTTCTAAGAAATATTTTGACCAGCCCGTTTTCACCCATGCATGAAATGATTCATTTTGAAATTCGAAACTCAATCCGGGATTCACTAAAAAATATGAGTAGCCAGCTGTATCCTTTGTTGTTAAACTATCCAAATATTCATTCACATAATAAAGTGAATCGGAAGTCCCATTGTACACCGATCCGAATTTATGATAGGAACCATTCGTTTGAAAATTCAGTTTAAAAGAAGATGTAGAGTCATCTGCGAATGCTGAATTAAAAAGCATGACAACATTCTTCCAATTCACCACAGATTCCCTGACTTCACGGCTATCATCCGGCAAAAAAGTACGCAGTTGTTCAAAATCGGATTTAGAAAGTCCTTCTAATTTTTGGTTGGGGAGGATGCCACCATTTTCATCTGCTTTAATTTTCAGCAGAGAAAAATCAAAAGACGAATTAAAAAACTTCGATTCATAATTTAGATCAATATACAAGCGCCGATATCGCGCCAAGCTGTTCAGCAGGAAACCAGGAGAAACAATATTATTATAGGAAAGTGCGCCGGTCATGCGTTTAGAAAGTCGCTGATGATGATTCAGGAAAAGCAGTTGTTCTCGTTTTGATCCCAGCAAAACACGCAAATTCGTTACAGATAAATTCGTATCCAATTCAGGAATCGTCAAATGAATATTCCTAAACTGCCGATAGCTATTAAGACCGAAGCGGTATTCGCCTGCATTTGGGAGATAAATAGAATCAGAAGAAAATGGGCTGATCAGTCGATCATAAACAAAGGGATTGCTAGATAAAGCTAAAGCAGCATACCTATCTGGCGGCAAGTTTAGAGGCAAAACATTCTGTTTAGATTTCATTGAGTCGGGAACTAAACTCAAAGAATCTGCATTTCCTATAGCGAAGCTATTGGATGAAAGTCCAATCAAGGCTAGAAAGACACAAGCAGAAACGAGAAGTGATTTCATTCTATAATAGACATCAAAGAAAAGGAAAATAAGGAAGACAGGCTAAGAAAACGGATGATAGAATTAGCCAATAAATTTAGGGTCCTAATAGAAGCATGAATTGCAATTTCAGTATATATATTTATACAAAGGTGAAAGTGCTTATTCCCCTTCAATTTACCTTTTAAAAATAAATGCCATCAATTTTCTAAAGACTCAATTTCACACAAAGGGGCAAAATAAGAGGAATCTGTAGGTGGAATCAGGAATTCATTTAATCATCTTGTACAAATCCTACAGGTACCGGAGCAAAGATCGCAAATGCATTGCATTTACTTATAAAAAGCCCAATAGAGATTTCTAAAAAACCGAATACACGAATGAAATAGGCGCTTGAAACAATTAAATACTTCCGAATAGAATTTGATGATTTCAGCCCATCGACCTTTTCTATAAAAGCAGAGATTGCGGGTATAAAAAAGCTGAGAGGGAATTGGAAGAATTCCATTTAATAAAGACTGGACAAGAAATTCGAAAACGAAGCATAATTGAATACGTCAGTTATTGGAACTTGTATAAAAAGAAAATGCCCCGCGGATGCGGGGCATTTCTATGATATGGCAACGACATACTCTCCCAGATGTTACTCCAGTACCATTTGCGCAAATGGGCTTAACTTCTCTGTTCGGAATGGGAAGAGGTGGACACCATTGCTATAGTCACCATAATTTCTTTAGGTTATTAGCCAATATTGTTTCATCGAATTATGATGAAAGACAGGGATTGAAAGAAAATACACTTATGTTTAACTTTTATACAGAGCTTGTATACTGAAAGTCTACGGGTAATTAGTACTACTCGACTTTGATGTTACCATCTTTACATCTATAGCCTATCAACGTCATAGTCTTTGACGACCCTTATAAAGAAATCTCATCTTGAGGCAAGTTTCGTGCTTAGATGCTTTCAGCGCTTATCTTAACCGAACGTAGCTACCCTGCGCTGCAGCTGGCGCCACAACAGGTACACTAGAGGTTCGTCCGACTCGGTCCTCTCGTACTAGAGTCAGGCCCTCTCAAATTTCTAGCGCCCACAACAGATAGGGACCGAACTGTCTCACGACGTTCTGAACCCAGCTCGCGTGCCACTTTAATCGGCGAACAGCCGAACCCTTGGGACCTTCTCCAGCCCCAGGATGTGACGAGCCGGCATCGAGG
>Ga0209702_10002141_pt1 | contig 35471 bp, 42 predicted proteins | sample FRY01_FD_187210 | JGI IMG/M metagenome (GOLD analysis project Ga0209702, IMG submission 187210) | Freshwater microbial communities from Lake Fryxell liftoff mats and glacier meltwater in Antarctica - FRY-01 (SPAdes) (version 2) | ecosystem: Environmental > Aquatic > Freshwater > Ice > Glacier...
GCGTTTGGCAGCAGAAGCCCATTTAATGTCAGCCATCTGCTGTCTGGCGATAAGTCATTGCGCGAAATCATGGTCCGCACAGATGACGGCGTTATGCTGATACCCGGTGCATCTGGGCGGCGCGATATGGCGGGTATTTCGGATACCGACATCAACACCATCATTCAAGCATGTGACGATGTGGCAGACGATTTTGATTTTCTCATTGTTGACGTCGCCGCGGGTATTTCACCTTCTGTGATGATGTTCTTGGCCGCCTGCCACCGCCGTTTTATTGTGCTGCGTGACGACCCCTCGAGCATTGCAGACGCTTATGGCACCATCAAGGTGATGACCCTAGAACTGGGTTTGGAAGAGATTTACCTCATTCCTAATATGGCGACCTCCCAAGCCAGCGGCTGGCAGTTGTTTAAGCGAATGAATGAGGTGTGTACGCGCTTCTTAGGCCGCTCTGTTAACTACCTCACTTCTGTCGAGTCTGACGACCTTATTTTTAGCGCACTTCGCAAATACAAGCCGGTGCTGTCCTTCGCACCTGCCAGTAGTGGCTCGCGCGACTTTAGGCGTATGGCACAGCTGAGTATTGATTTACCTAGTGCTTCGCAGGCCCACGGGCATGCGCAGTTCTTTTTCCAGCGTCTTTTGGACGCTGAGCAAGGGGCATAAGTATGGTGGCTGCAGTTGCTTTATATGAATCTGTTCAATTGAACAACCGAGATGACTTAATCGTTGCCCATATGGGCATGGTCAAGCGCGTTGCGTTGCACCTCAAAGCACGGCTACCACCTTTTATGGAAGTAGATGAGTTGGTGCAAGTTGGCATGCTGGGGTTGATCGAAGCAGCACGTGGCTTTGATGTGTCTAAAGGCATTGAGTTTGAAAACTACGCCTACAGCCGTGTACGCGGTGCCATTATTGATGAAGTGAGACGTTTGTCTGCTTTGCCACGCTCTGCTGTGAGTTTCAACAAACAACACAGTGCAGTGACCCAAGTGTTGGCCTCTGAGCTGGGGCGAACGCCTACACAGGCAGAGATGGCGCAACACATGGGCATGGAGATGAATGACTTCCAAAAGGAGCGCGGACATGCCAAGCGTTTTGAAACCTACTCGATGGAGGTGGTCAACGACGAGGTGATGAACATGGCGGGCGAGACACATCGACAACCTGAAGCGATTGTTGAGCACAACCAGTTCATGGGCGCAGTGACCCACGCTATTGAAGACTTACCTGAGCGCGAGCAACTGATCATGCAGCTGTACTACGTTGAAGAACTTAATTTAAAAGAAATTGGCGAGGTGTTGGAGGTGAGCGAATCTAGGGTCAGTCAAATATTAACCGCCACTGTCAAAAAACTACGCACCTCACTCAACATAACTGGCAACTCTACAAGCTAGTTTATGAGCCTAAACTACCACGCAGCATGTTGATTGATACGCGCGTACAAGCTGCTCATGGGGCACTTGCCAAGCCTCACACTGATGTTGATGTGTGAGGTTGTTTGATTGAACTGTTTAAGCGGTTGGTGTGAATCTTGTTTGCCTTGTTTAGGAGTCTGCTTCTATGGATAACTTGTTTATTTACTTAATAATTTTAGTTATTTTGGCTATTGTTGTTGTCTTGATTTACCTGGTCGACAAGGTCAATGCCATTGAAGGGCGCGGCACCGTCGGTGAGTTGGCCTCCCAAGCGGCGGCCCTCATAACCAGTGGCCCATCGTTGGACAACGGGTTCAATGGCTTGTCTGGCAAGAAGCTGTGGGATACCGCTTGTGGTAAGGCAGAACCGCCACTGGGCATACCTGAACTTGAATCGTTTCGCATACGCTATGAACCTATTTTGAACAAGCACATTTTGGGCTTGATTGAAGATGGTGGACATGATGCTGCTGGGGGCACCACGCGCTCGCCACAAGCGACTCGAAACATCAGCACCTTGCGTGCAAACGTCGAGTCTTGGCTACCGCCTCAACATGTCAGTGCGTTGTACAAGGCTGGGTATGAGGCGGCCTCCAACCCTGCAGAAATACCCCGTATTGCACAGGGCCTAGATGAAACTTGCACGACCTTGTACGCGCGCTGTGACATTGACATTGGCCTGCCCTACTCACAACGCGTGTTCAATGACGCCAGCAGCAACAATGGTGTCGACTCTGGGGCCAGTGCCGCAATGCTACTCGAAGGCCCCCACGCTGATCCAGCACAGAACGGTGTTGCCGATGCAGGCGCACAGGCCGGCGATTTTGAGGTGGACCCCGTTTCCCGCTAATGAACTCAAGATCGACGCACCTATTGCGCTCTTTGGGCTAAAGTTTGTTTTCGCACAGCCGATTCACTAGTTGTCCGGAGTTAGGACTTAACTGGAGATTTCAAACATGCGAATCAATCACAAAGCGTTAGAGAGTTACGGTGCCGTCAAGGTTGTGACCGGCGTATCGGGCGCTAACAGCGTGCAACTGATTCAAATGCTGTTTGATGGCCTCTTAGAGAGCTTGTCCACAGCCAAGGGGCACATCACACACAAGGACATCACTGAGAAGTCTAAAGCCCTGTCACGCGCCGGTCGAATCATACTGGGCCTACAAAATGCCTTAGATTTCGAAAAAGGGGGCGAGCTTGCCACCAACCTCAACGAGTTGTACACGTATGTGACACGCCGGGTACTACATGCCAACATGCACAACGACTTGGCTGCAATCGATGAGGTGTACGGACTCATGAGTGAAATTCGTCAAGCATGGGAAACAGTTCCTACATTGGTGTCTCCTGCACAATCGTCAATGCAACGCCCTATGTACGCAAATTAATCTGACCTCGATTTACGTCATTGTTTAGTCTAATGCGTCGGTTTGCGCAGTTTACGTACTCCTAGGCTACACAACGACGTTGCGTGGCAACGCTTGCTCACAACAGGTGTAGTCTGAACTACTGAATGCTGTCGGTCTTTCAGGTTGGAAGGGTATAGTTGTCATTAACCCTTGCAAATGGGACGATGACTGCTTAATTCGTTGGTTTGCTGCCTGATATGACCAAGGACCAGCACGCACTGTGTTTGTACCCATGCGTTCGCCCCAAGCGATGCAGTGCTGCAACCAGTCGCACTGGCTGACGCTCGCTTCTTACCAATATAGCCGACAAGGCCACAGCAACTCAATGACAGCCCACGCTGGGTACCGCAGCATCATGCCGTCCGATACTGACTTCTACAGCAGCACAACGCAGCTAGAAGCAGCTGTGGTGTTGGCTTGAAACACGTGGCATCAATGGTGTGTTGGGGATTGCAGTCAAGCGCAATCTGAACAGATAGAGGCTGGGTATGTAAGCAGACCTATACGCCTGAACTGGCGTTGGCGTAGTCCCAGTTCACGGGCGGTTTGTCCATCTCGACGGATGGTGCACAGTACTGATGAACCACAGATGATGTTGAATAAAAACACCTGCGAGTCAGCAGGGACCTTGCATGACGCATCACGCGTCTATACCTAAGAGATAGGTGGCTTACCGCATAGGTTGCGCGGCCTTGACCTGTTGTTTCAATTCATAGTTAGACACCAACAATGTCACAAACTTCAAGCAACAAAAAAGCCCACTAGCAGTGGGCTTTTAAGTAAATCAAAGTAGATTAGTTTGCACTAATTACTTTACATAGTTGGTTGCGCGGGCAAGATTTGAACTTGCGACCTTTGGGTTATGAGCCCAACGAGCTACCAGGCTGCTCCACCGCGCGTCAAGCTAGTATTCTAGCACGCTTATTCAGCGATACCGTCTGTATTTTCAGTTTTATCAGCTTGATCCACCAATTGGACCAACGCCATAGGTGCGTTGTCGCCATCGCGAAAACCCATCTTCAAAATGCGCGTGTAACCACCTGGACGCGCTGCAAAACGTGGGCCCAGTTCGTTGAACAATTTCACCACGACATCACGGTCGCGTAAGCGATCGAATGCCAAACGGCGATTTGCCAAAGAGGGCTTTTTAGCAAGCGTGATCATGGGTTCGACCACACGGCGCAAAGTTTTTGCTTTAGGCAATGTTGTCTTGATGGTTTCATGCGTGAGCAACGAATTCATCATGTTGCGCAACATAGCAAGTCGGTGACTGCTGGTGCGATTAAGTTTACGTAAACCGTGTCCGTGACGCATTTTATTTTCCTTTGCGTGTTATTGCGCCAGCCGTATCAGGTACTGGTGCAGACTGCATCGATCACAAGACCGAAGCGAATATTAATTAGTGCTTGTCCAAACCGGCAGGTGGCCAGTTATCGAGTTTTGCGCCTAAGTTTAGGCCACGCGACATCAACACTTCTTTGATTTCATTGAGTGATTTGCGACCTAAGTTTGGTGTCTTTAGCAACTCGTTTTCTGAGCGCTGGATCAAATCACCAATGTAGTAGATGTTCTCGGCCTTCAAGCAATTCGCGGAGCGTACTGTCAACTCAAGCTCGTCAACTGGACGCAACAGTATTGGATCGAATGCAGAGCCGCTGGAATCTGAACCGCCGGCACCCACATCGAGACCACCAACACCGCCTTCAAGTTGCGCAAACGAGGCAAGTTGATCAACCAAAATTTTGGCAGATGCACGAACCGCATCTTCCGGCGCAATCGCACCATTGGTTTCAATCTCAATGACCAGCTTGTCTAAATCTGTACGCTGTTCAACACGCGCACTTTCAACCGTGTAACTGACTCGGCTGATGGGTGAAAAGGATGCATCTAAAACGATCCTACCAATTGAACGCAATTGATCGTCGTAGCGACGCATAGACCCTGGTACGTAACCACGGCCTTTTTCAACCTTGATCTGCATGTCTAACTTGGCACCAGCACTCAACGTCGCAATGACATGGTCTGGGTTGATGATAGTGACATCGTGAGGCGTTTGTATATCCGCAGCTGTGACAACACCTTCGCCATCTTTACGCAAACTGAGCGTGACTTCATCACGGCTTTCTAGCTTGAAAACAACCCCTTTGAGGTTGAGCAACAAGTTAACAACATCCTCTTGAACACCGTCAATGGTCGAATACTCGTGCACAACACCGGCAATCGTAACCTCGGTCGGCGCATGGCCAACCATAGACGACAAAAGAATACGTCGCAGTGCATTGCCAAGAGTGTGGCCGTAACCACGCTCAAAAGGCTCCAAGGTCACCTTGGCGCGGTTGGGACCATCGGCCTCAACATGAATAGACTTTGGCTTTAGCAATAGATTTAACATAGAACTTCCTTCAATACCCTCGGTTCGTTACACCGATAAGGCCGACGAAGTGATCCCGCACAAACGTATGCGCGCTGTGCGGGGGCTTGGGAATCAGGGAATTAACGTGAATACAATTCAACAATCAACGACTCGTTGACGTCACCAGCAAACTCATCGCGGTCTGGGAATTTCTTAAACACGCCTTGTAACTTATCACCAGCAACTTCAACCCAAGCTGGGAAGCCAGCAGACTTTGCCAGCTCTAAAGCTTCTAAAATTCTGACCTGTGCTTTTGATTTTTCGCGCACAGCGATCACATCAGCAGCTTTGACCAAGTAGGAAGGAATGTTGACGGATTGACCGTTGACAGTCATTGCTTTGTGCGATACCAATTGACGGGCTTCAGCACGGGTTGACGCAAAGCCCATACGGAACACAACGTTGTCTAAGCGTGACTCAAGCAAGGTCAATAGATTGGCACCCGTGTTACCACGGCGACGATCTGCTTCTGCAAAATAACGGCGGAACTGACGCTCCAACACACCATACATACGTTTGACTTTTTGCTTTTCACGCAACTGCAAACCATAGTCTGATGTACGCTGACCTGAAGTACGACCGTGTTGGCCAGGTTTCGAGTCGAATTTAACCTTGTCAGCAAAAGAGCGACGCGCACTCTTTAACAACAAGTCAGTGCCTTCACGGCGTGAAAGTTTGGCTTTTGGGCCTAGGTAACGTGCCACAGTATGTCCTTTGGTAATCTGCTACCAAGGCCGTTGGGCATCTCGGTAGGAGCTGCCAACAATATGTCAGCAGCGGTGGGCTTCAAAACGAAAAGGTGCTTCAACGGAAGCACCTCTTGGGGAAAGCGTTTTACAACTAATCGCTAGGATTAGATGCGACGACGCTTTTGTGGACGACAACCGTTGTGCGGTATTGGCGTCACATCTGCAATTGAGTTGATGCGTATGCCCAATGCGCCTAATGCACGCACTGAAGACTCGCGACCAGGGCCTGGGCCCTTGATTTCAACATCGAGATTCTTGATACCTTGTTCAATGGCTGCGCGACCTGCCACCTCAGAAGCAACTTGAGCTGCAAATGGTGTGGATTTACGTGAACCCTTGAAACCTTGACCACCGGATGACGCCCAAGACAACGCATTGCCCTGACGATCGGTGATCGTGATGATGGTGTTGTTGAACGACGCGTGAACGTGTGCAATACCGTCGGCAATATTCTTGCGGACTTTCTTGCGCACACGAGCTGCTGCGCCGCTATTGGGTGACTTAGCCATATATTACTTCCAGATCCGGGTTACTTCTTGAGCGACAGTGCTGCCTTACGCGGACCTTTACGGGTACGGGCATTGGTTTTTGTACGCTGGCCGCGCATTGGCAGACCACGGCGATGACGGAAACCACGGTAGCAACCAATGTCCATCAAACGCTTGATGTTCATAGTTACTTCGCGGCGCAAATCACCTTCAATGGTGATTTTGCCAACCTCTTCGCGCAACTTTTCGACATCGCTGTCGTCCAAGTCTTTGATCTTTTTGTCGTAAGCGATGGCGCAAGCCTCGCACAACTGACGCGCACGCGTGCGGCCAATGCCAAAAATTGCCGTCAAGCCGATTTCAGCGTGCTTGTGGGGCGGAATATTAATACCTGCAATACGTGCCATGGTGGTCCTCTAAACTTCTATTAGCCTTGACGTTGCTTGTGGCGTGGATCAGAACAGATCACACGCACAACACCGTGGCGTCGAACAATTTTACAGTTGCGGCACAATTTCTTGACCGAAGCCGAAACTCTCATTTTTAACTCCTAGTAAAAGGCAACCCTCTTTACAAGGGCGAATTAAGTCACAAAGGTTGTAGCACCCGCTACAAAAGGGAAAATCAGCAAGCTGATTCACCGCTTAAACCCCCATAGATCCTTTGAAATTTGCTTTTTTAAGCAGCGAATCGTACTGTTGACTCATCATGTAATTTTGAACCTGAGACATAAAGTCCATGGTCACAACCACAATAATCAACAAAGACGTTCCACCGAAGTAAAAAGGCACGTTGTATTTCAAAATCAAAAATTCAGGCAACAAACACACGAATGTGATGTACATCGCGCCCACCATGGTCAGGCGCAATAAAATCTTATCTATATACCGAGCAGTCTGATCGCCAGGGCGAATACCCGGAACGAAACCACCACTCTTCTTCAAGTTATCTGCTGTTTCACGGCTGTTGAATACCAAGGCTGTGTAGAAAAAGCAGAAGAAAATAATCGCTGCAGCATACATACCAACATAGACTGGCTGGCCAGGTGCCAAGGCAGCTGAAATGTCACGTAACCACAACATCGAATCACCGGTTGCGAACCAACTCACAACCGTTGCTGGCAACAAAATAATGCTGCTTGCAAAAATGGGGGGAATCACACCTGCCATGTTCAACTTCAGCGGCAAATGCGAGCTTTGTCCACCATACACACGGTTTCCTACTTGACGTCTGGCGTAGTTGACCAAAATCTTGCGTTGACCGCGTTCAATGAACACAACCAGGTAAGTTACAGCCAAGACAACAAGAACAATCAAAATCGCAACGATCGGGCTCATACTGCCGCTGCTTATGAGTGAACCGAATCCACCCAAAGCGCTTGGCAAACCAGCAGCAATACCACCAAAAATCAATATCGAAATACCATTGCCCAGGCCACGTTCGGTGATCTGCTCACCCAACCACATGAGGAACAGGGTGCCAGCCGTCAAACTGATCACAGTTGAGAAACGGAAACCAAACCCTGGCTCCATCACCAAGCCTGCCGTGCCTTCAAGCGCCAACGATATACCGAATGATTGGAAAACTGCCAATCCCAAGGTACCGTAACGCGTGAATTGCGTTATTTTCCGGCGCCCAGCTTCACCCTCTTTCTTCATCTGTTCAAACGCGGGGACCACGTAAGTCATCAATTGCATGATGATCGATGCAGAAATGTAGGGCATGATGCCCAAGGCGAAAACAGTAAAGCGGGACAAGGCGCCGCCGGAAAACATATTGAACAAACTCAATATACCGCCGCTTTGACCTTTGAACAACTGCTGCAATTGAACGGGGTCAATACCTGGAACAGGTATGTGTGCACCAATGCGATACACCACCAACGCCAGTAGCAAAAACACCAGACGACGACGCAAGTCGCCCATACTAGAGCTTTTGTTGTTCGATGCAGGTGTTATTACCACAGCTTCAATCCAATGTTGCTATTAAGATGCTTGAACACTGCCACCGGCAGCTTCAATTGCAAGCTTGGCGCCAGCCGTAGCTTTAATATTCTTTAACGTCACTGCGCGGGTCAAATCTCCGGTCATAACAACTTTCACGTTGCGAACCAGCTGACCGACCAAACGAGCTTGCTTCAACACCAACAAGTCAACCTCTGCCATATTCAGTGCAGACAAGTCAGACAAGTTGATTTCACCATTGAGTGCCACAGCACGTGATTTAAAACCACGTTTAGGCAAACGACGGTGCATAGGCATTTGACCGCCCTCGAAGCCCACGCGGTGGAAACCACCTGTGCGTGACTTTTGACCTTTGTGGCCGCGACCTGCAGTTTTGCCCAAGCCTGAGCCAATGCCGCGACCGACGCGGCGACGTGCATGCTTAGCGCCTGCACTTGGTTTAATAGTATTCAGTTCCATCATTGACTCCAATTACAGAACCTTAACCAGGTAACTGACTTTATTGATCATGCCGCGCACAGCCGGCGTGTCTTCCAACTCGCGGGTGCTGTTTATCTTGCGCAAACCCAAACCACGAATCGTGGCGCGGTGGTCAGCTTTACAACCAATTGGGCTGCGAAACAGCTGAACGGTCACTCTTTTTTCGGTGCTCATGGCTAGTCCTTAGTTGAATATATCTTCAATAGACTTGCCACGCTTGGCTGCTACTGATGAAGGAGACGACAGGTTTTTGAGGGCGTTGATGGTTGCACGCACCAAGTTGTATGGGTTGCTTGACCCGTGGCTTTTGGCAACCACGTCTGTCACGCCAACCACCTCGAACACTGCACGCATTGGACCGCCAGCAATAATACCGGTACCTTTGGAAGCGGGAAGCAACATCACTTTGGCTGCACCATGTGAACCGTAAACTTCATGGTGAACGGTACCGCCTTTCAACTGGGCTTTTACCAAGTTGCGACGTGCTTCATCCATTGATTTTTGCACTGACACTGGCACTTCACGCGCCTTGCCTTTACCCATACCAACCTTGCCTTCGCCGTCACCGACTACTGACAATGCCGCGAAACCCAGAATACGTCCGCCCTTGACTACTTTAGTCACGCGGTTAATTGCGATCATTTTCTCGCGCAGTCCGTCTTCTGGGGCGTCTTTTTTAGCTGCTGCTGTGAATTTTGCCATTATGTTTTCCCGTCCTGATCAGAACTGCAAACCAGCTTCGCGGGCAGCTTCAGCTAAAGCTTTCACACGACCGTGGTAGGCGAAGCCTGAACGATCAAATGCTACTTGCTCTACGCCAGCTGCTTTGGCACGTTCGGCAATACGCTTGCCAATAATGCCTGCTGCAGCGACGTTGCCGCCTTTGCCTGCGCCGCCAATTTGGCTGCGAATTTCAGCTTCTGCAGTTGATGCAGAGGCCAACACTTTTGTGCCACAACCAGATATAACGCTGGCGTAGATGTGTAAATTGGTGCGATGGACTGACAAGCGGACTACGCCCTGCTTGGCAATGCGTACACGGGTTTGACCCGCACGACGCGCACGCTGTTCCTTTTTGGTCAACATGATCTTGGTCCTTATTTCTTCTTGGTCTCTTTGATCACTATGCGCTCATCCGAATACCGGATGCCCTTGCCTTTGTAAGGCTCGGGTGGGCGCGTAGAACGCACCTCAGCAGCAATCTGACCAACACGCTGACGATCAGCGCCTTTGATCAATATCTCGGTCGGCGCTGGCGTTTCAACAGTAATGCCTTCAGGCATTACAAAATCGACGGGGTGCGAGAAACCAATCTGCATGTTTAGCTTTGAACCTTGTGCTACCGCTTTAAAACCCACGCCTACTAGCATGAGTTTCTTTTCGAAACCTTTGGTCACACCATTTACCATGTTGTTTACCAACTGGCGCATGGTGCCGGACATGGCGTTGGCAGCAGTAGATTCATCTACTGGTACGAACGTCATATGCCCGTCATGGCTTTCAATTTTCACTAGGGCGTTGAGGTTTTGCTCCAACGCTCCCAAGCTGCCTTTGACCGTAATACGGTCTGCGCCGATGACTACATCCACACCTGGTGGGATGGCAACTGGCATTTTTGCGACTCGCGACATGTGTTACTCCTTGGTGTGTACAGTTATGCGACGTAACACAACACTTCGCCACCCACGCCTTCGGCGCGAGCTTTGCGGTCGGTCATAACACCCTTGGGTGTCGTCACGATTGCCACACCCAAGCCGTTCATCACTTGCGGGATGGACTTGGAGCCACGGTACACACGCAAACCTGGGCGAGAGATACGCTCAATGCGCTCTATCACAGGTGAGCCTGCATGGTACTTTAATGTCACCACCAACTCTGGCTTACCAGCGTTGGCGTTTACTTTGAAACTGTCTATATAACCTTCGTCCGTTAAGACTTGGGCAATCGCGACTTTGACTTTTGATGCAGGCATTGCAACCGTGGCTTTTTCAACCATTTGTGCATTGCGGATGCGGGTCAACATGTCCGCGATAGGATCACTCATACTCATATTTGTTCTCCTGCGGCTTACCAGCTAGCCTTGGTCACGCCAGGGATGTTGCCTTCAAAGGCTAGTTCACGCACTTTTGCGCGAGCCAGACCAAATTGACGGAAGGTACCGCGGGGGCGTCCCGTGATGCCACAGCGATTGCGTTGACGCGTTGGGTTTGCGTTGCGGGGCAACTTTTGCAAACCTAAGCGAGCAGCATCGCGCTCTTCATCAGAAAGCTTGGCATTGTTTGCCACAGCTTTGAGTTCTGCGTATTTCACTGCAAACTTTTTCGCGAGCATCTCACGCTTAAGTTCACGCTGTATTAGTGCTTGTTTAGCCACGCGTTACCTCAGTTCTTGAACGGAAAGCGGAAACCAGTGAGAAGCGCTTTTGCTTCAGCATCTGTTTTTGCCGTTGTCGTAATACTGATATTGAGTCCACGCAAAGCGTCAACTTTGTCGTACTCAATTTCAGGGAAAATAATCTGCTCTTTCACGCCGATGTTGTAATTACCGCGGCCATCGAAAGAGCGACCTGATATGCCGCGGAAGTCACGTACACGTGGCAAAGACACGGATACAAAACGGTCTAAGAATTCATACATGCGACTGCCACGCAAAGTCACCATACAACCAATTGGTTGCAACTCGCGAATTTTGAAACCCGCGATTGGTTTGCGAGCTTTTGTCACCACAGGCTTTTGACCTGCAATTTTCGTGAGGTCTGACACCGCGTGGTCCATAACCTTTTTGTCGGCTACCGCCTCACCAACACCCATATTGAGTGTGATTTTGGTGATGCGCGGCACCTGCATTGGTGATTTGTAACCAAATTGCTCAATGAGTGCCGGCGAAATTTTTTCGCGGAATTGCTGTAAAAAACGCGACATGATTAGGCCACCTTGATTTCTTCGCCGCTGGACTTATATACGCGCACTTTCGTGCCGTTGTCCAACTGCTTAATAGCTACACGGTCAGCCTTACCAGTAGCGGCATTGAAGATCGCTACGTTCGACTGATGCAAAGACATTGTTTTTTCGATGATGCCGCCAGTCACACCCTTCATTGGGTTGGGCTTGACGTGCTTCTTGACCAAGTTAATGCCATCAACGACCAAACGTTCGTTTTCAGCCTTCACTGATACGGTACCGCGCTTACCTTTGTCGCGGCCTGCAATGACGATGACTTCGTCACCTTTGCGGATTTTGTTCATGTGATACGTCCTGTTAGAGAACTTCAGGCGCCAAAGACACAATCTTCATGAACTTCTCATTGCGCAATTCGCGAGTGACAGGTCCGAAGATGCGAGTGCCGATTGGCTCAAGCTTGGCGTTTAGCAACACGGCGGCATTGCCGTCGAATTTAATCAAGGCGCCATCAGGACGGCGAATACCTTTGGCTGTGCGCACAACAACCGCACTGTAAACCTCGCCTTTTTTGACGCGGCCACGCGGAGCGGCCTCCTTGATGCTGACTTTGATGACGTCGCCAACACTGGCGTAACGCCGCCTAGATCCGCCTAGCACCTTGATGCACATGACAGACTTGGCGCCAGTGTTGTCTGCAACACTGAGTCTTGTTTGAGTTTGAATCATTAGTATGTAGTCCCAACTTGAATCAGCACCGCCACCACGGCAGCACTTGATCAGTCTTGGGCCCGTCGTTGGCACGCAGTGCTAGCAAGCAACCTTGGTTAACTTACATTTACCGCATACACACCGATTGGGCTGAAAAAAAATGTCCCCACTTGTTTTATCAAGCGAAGCCCACTAGTATAGCCTAGCTTTTATTGCCTGCGCAACTTCTTTTACAAATATTTGTAATCGGCCACTTGGGGTGGCTAGACTGGCCGTCTGTGGGCAATCAGCGTGTTACCCCAGTTTTGGCGCCTACTCAGTTTATGCTGACAATTGACCTTGTTCGGCCGTCGCCTTCACAAACTCTATTGCTGCCTCCTGCTGTGGTGTTTACACACACACCTTCAATCCCTTATGCATATGCTCGCCAACAACAACGCCCTAACCACCCAGCCCCATGTTGTTTTCATTGGTGGCGGCAACATGACACGCGCCATTGTTGGCGGCATGTTGACGGATGCCAATGCCCATTCCACTTCTTTTAAAGTCAGCGTGGTGCAGCGCAGCGATCCCAACAAACAAGCTTTGCTGAACGACTTCGCTGTTCTTGGCCTTGATGTAGTGACCACCGTAGACCAACTGTCTGTGCCAGCACACATAGCTGTTTGGGCTGTCAAGCCTCAGGTGCTAAAACAAGTTGTATTGGCCAACCAACACATGTTCGGTCCTGATGTTTTACACGTCAGCGTAGCCGCTGGCGTACCAACACACGCTTTAAGTGCCTGGCTTGCCAACCCTCACGTTGTGCGTTGTATGCCCAATACACCCTCGACTGTGGGCATGGGGGCTGCTGGTCTGTTTGCTTGCGACGCGGTAACAACCGAGCAACGCCGCCAAGTTGAGCGCATATTAAAAGCCACTGGCCTGCTGGTGTGGGTGGATAGTGAGTCGCAGCTTGAGGCGGTCACAGCCGTATCCGGCTCAGGTCCCGCTTACATTTTTTACTTTATTCAAGCGATGGCCGATGCTGGGCAGGCTATGGGCTTGCCCGCACACACAGCGCTGGCCTTGGCCATTGCCACCGCACGTGGCGCTGCGGAGTTGGCAACACGCTCTGAAGAGACCCCCGCGCAACTGCAGCAACGGGTCACCTCAAAAGGTGGTGCCACTTTTGAAGCCATTGCCGTGTTTAACCAAGCACAACTCGCATCAACCATTGCCCACGCCATGGCCGCGTGCTCTGCGCGAGCCACGGCTATGGGGAATGAATTTGGCACAGTGTGAGCCGCTTTGCGAACGCTCAATGGTTTCAAGCCCAGGCACTGTCTACCAATACGCCAGCAAACACCACCGCGCCCAGCCAGTGGTTGTGTTTAAAGACCCAAAAACAATCTGCTCTGGTGCGGTTTTTGATACGCCACACAAAATAACAGGCCATGCACATGCCCACCAGCAAAGCCACGAGTTTGGGCGTGCTGCTCCATAAATTGAGTTGCCACGCCAACAGCACCACGTGCAGGGCGTAACAGGCTGCAACTGCCGCCACATCAAACCGCCCAAAGGCAATGGCCGACGTCTGTATGCCAATCAGCAAGTCGTCGTCTCTATCAACCATGGCATACACCGTGTCATAGGCCAATACCCATAACCAGTTGGCCAACAACAACCAACCCACAACAGGTGGCAGGTTGACAGCTTGCGCCCACACACCAACGCCGATGCTGTCAGGCCCAGCGGCGTTGTGCACCACAAATGCCATGGGTACGCCCATGCTGAAAGCCAGGCCTAAAACCGCTTGCGGCATTGCAATGGCACGCTTGGCAAAGGGATAAGCAACCGCAACAGCCACGGCCGCAACGGACCACAGTACGGTGGCGGCTGTTGTTGTCAACACCAACCCAAAGGCAAGCAGTGCCAGCCCAGCACCCAACCACAGACCCTCTTTCTTGCTCACACGTCCAGTGGTAATTGGGCGATTGGCTGTGCGCTGCACATGTTTGTCAAAATCGGCATCTGCCACGTCATTGACACAACAACCAGCACTGCGTGTCAGCACTGTGCCAGCTATAAAAACCAGCAGCAAATGCCAGCTCGGAAAGCCATCTGCGGCCACCCACAAGGCAATGAGCGTAGGCCAGAGCAGCAGCAACCAGCCCGCTGGACGATTCCATCGAATCAAGTCCAAATACAAATAGATTTTTTGCGTCATATGGGTCACAGGCGGGCCACGCCCGGCAACGCGCATGAGCTGATGGCACAACGCAAAGCGCTGATAGCCTCCAGCCGTGTAAAGCTTCGCCGCCATGCCAGCACCACTGTGCGACTGGGCGTGTCGTCTGAAAACGGCAAGTACCGCACGTAAGGTGCCTGCGCTTGAGGCCCAAGACCGATAGGTGATGAGTCTCTCTCCTGGCTAGCGAATATCAACGACTCTGGCACGCTTAAGCGCGGCACCAGCGTCACGCCCATACCAGCGGCCACCATGTGCTTGATGGTCTCTAAAGAAGATCCCTCAAAAGTACGCTGAATACCCTGGGCGTCGCTGGCAAACTTCGTAAACTCAGGACATACCTGCAACACGTGATCCCGAAAACAATGGCCATTGCCAAGCAACAACATGGTTTCAGCCTTCAACTGCTCAACGCTCACGCTGCTGAGCTGTGCCAACGGATGCTGGGTTGGCACCGCAGCCATAAAGGGCTCGTTGTACAAGGGCATCACCTCAAGGTTGGTGTCCGGAAATGGCTCTGCCAGCACGGCGCAGTCAATATCACCAACACGAAGTTGTTCTAGCAATTTCGCAGTGAAATTTTCTTGCAAAATGAGCGGCATTTGTGGCGTTTGCTCGATGACGCGGCTCACCAAGTCGGGCAGCAAATAAGGGCCAATTGTGTAAATAACGCCGAGACGCAGTGGCCCATTGAGTGGCTCTTTGCCGCGCTTGGCTATTGCTCTAATAGCTTGAGACTGCTCAATCACAACCTGCGCTTGGCGCACCACGTCCTCGCCCAATGGTGTGAGCGTTATATCTCCAGCATTGCGCTCAAACAACTGCACATCAAGCTCTGTTTCCAGCTTTTTTATGCCCAGCGACAGGGTAGGCTGCGAAACATTGCAGGCCTTGGCCGCACGGCCAAAATGGCGCTCTCTGGCCAATGCCACTGTGTATTTCAATTCAGTCAAAGTCACACGCACGCATCCTCGCTACTGTTGGCCTCTAAGCCGTTAAATAATCCACTTTCCCACCCATCCAACGTGTCATATGGCGCTGCGCTGCGGCCGGGTTATTGGCCAACAAGTCTGTAGCTTGCGCTGCCGCCCACACCAACACGTCATCGTCCACGCCTAACTCTGCAAAACGCAGCAAAGCTGCACCAGACTGACGCGCACCTAAAAATTCACCGGGACCTCGCAACTCTAAATCAATACGTGACAGCTCAAAACCGTCGTTGGTTTGCTGCATGGCGCGCAAGCGCGCCCGCGCGACCTGTCCCAGGGGCGGTTCGTACAACAGCACACACGCAGACGCAGCCGCGCCGCGCCCGACACGCCCCCGCAACTGGTGCAACTGGCTCAGGCCAAAGCGCTCCGCATGCTCAATCACCATCAGCGAAGCATTGGGTACATCCACACCCACCTCAATCACCGTGGTGCTGACCAGCACCCGGGTAACGCCATCAATAAAGCCTTGCATCACGGCCTGCTTTTGAACCGGAGGTAATTTGCCATGCATTAAACCCACCAAGGGTATGTGGGGCTTTTCAAGCTCGTTAAGTTCCGTACCAATAAGATCTGTATCCAAGGCCTCACATAACTCTTGGTGCGCCTGCGTGGCGTGACGCAAATCAAGGGCTTCACTCTCTTCAATCAGCGGACAAACCCAATACACTTGCCGCCCCTGCTCTACCTGCTCGCGGATACGCTCAACCAACTCCTCGCGCTTGGCGCTGGGTACAACCCGCGTCACTATGGGCGTGCGCCCAGGCGGGAGTTCATCAATGGTCGAGACATCAAGATCGGCGTAGTAGCTCATGGCCAATGTGCGCGGTATAGGTGTGGCGGTCATCATCAACAAATGGGGTGAGAGCTGCACCCCGGCCTTGGTTTGCGTGAGCTTGTGACGCAAGCTAAGGCGTTGTGCCACGCCAAAGCGGTGTTGCTCATCAATCACCACCAGCCCAAGCTGGCTAAAGACCACACTGTCTTGAATCAAGGCATGCGTGCCAACCACCAAGGCCGCTTGGCCACTGGCGACCGCCTCCAACATGGCCGCTCGCTCTTTCTTTTTTTGGCTGCCGGTTAGCCATGCGACGGTTTTTCCATGCCGCTCTAGCAACGGCTTTAGCCATTGCAGCATTTTTACAAAGTGCTGCTGGGCCAAGATCTCAGTTGGTGCCATCAGCGCGCACTGCCAGCCGGCCTGCATTGCCACGCACGCAGCCAAAGCCGCAACCACGGTTTTGCCAGAACCCACATCGCCTTGCAACAGCCTGTGCATGGGCGAGTTACCAGACATGTCTTGACCAATTTCTTGTGTCACGCGTGACTGGGCAGCAGTCAAGCTGAATGGCAAGGCCTGCAACAACTCTGCGCTCCACGGTACTTGTGCGGCGATTGAAAAATCAGGTGCTTGCATGCTGGCACGTTCAGCGCGCGCTTGCAATTGGCTAAGTTGCTGGGCAAGCAACTCTTCTGCTTTTAAACGCAGCCAGGCAGGATGCGCTTTGTCCTCCAAAGCCTGCAACGACACATCAGGTGGCGGGTGATGCAGCAACTCCAAACTCGCCCTAAGCGTCCATTGCGCAGGCAAGCCTAAGTGGTGCAGGGCCTGCAAACCCGCGCTGGGTAGTGTTTCACTGAGGTCGGCGCGTTGCAAGCCGCTCGCAACCGCCTTGCGTACATAGGCCTGCGGCAAGCCCGCCGTGCTGTGATACACCGGTGTCAAAGAGACTGCCAGCGCGGCATCGGCTTGCTTGATGGTGGGGTGCACCATCTCATAACCAAAAAAACCACCTTTTAAATCACCGCGAACCCGCACACGCTGCCCTACTGCCAAGGCTTTTTGGTGCGACGGGTAAAAACTAAAAAACCGCAGCGTGCAAATCGCACGGGTACCGTTGGCCTCATGCGTTTCGTCGTCCTCTTGCAAGTGCACAACCAGTTGACGCCTAGGTTTAAAACCCACCTCACACCGTGTCACCACGCCCTCAATTTGCACTGACTCACCTACGGGTGCATCTTGCAGGCGGGTCACTGTGGTTTCATCTTCATAGCGCATGGGCACGTGCAACGCAAGGTCCATGGGCGTGCGTAGCCCTAGTTTGTCAAGCGCTTGCTGCGCCGCGCTTTTAGGTTTGACAGGCGAACTGGCTGCTGCTGCAGTTTTTGATGCGGGCTTGCTGGTGGCTGTCTTTTTTGGGGCGCTGTCCATGTGACAATTGTGCCTGTAAGAAAGCCCTTTATGAACGCGCCCAACATGCCCACACAATACCGTTTGAGCGACTTTGACTTTGAACTCCCGCCGGAGCTGATCGCCCAACATCCTGCCGCAGTGCGAAGCCAATCTAGGCTGTTAGACGGCACAGGCTTGACACCTATTGATCGCGTGTTCGCAGATGTACCGCAATGCCTGCACCCAGGCGATTTACTGGTATTCAACGACACGCAAGTTGTGAAGGCTAGGCTTTACGGAGAAAAAGCCAGCGGCGGCAAAGTGGAAATGTTGGTAGAGCGGGTGCTGGCCGATAACGAGCTTGCTGGCGACGAAGGGAGCTTTGCGCTGCATGCGCCAGCCGAGGCCAACAGCCATGTCGTTGTTCACCTCAAAGCCAACAAAAAACCAGCTATAGGCAGCAAGCTACTGATGGCCGGTTACAGCGCAGACACCCCCAGCCAAGGCTTTGAAGCCACGCTGCTTGGTCGCTGGCCAGACGAGACTGGTGGGTTGTTTAGATTTCGGCTCAACAGAGACGCTTACGACGTCATGTCCCACCACGGCCATGTGCCGTTGCCGCCCTATATCACCCACGCTGACGACGCCACGGATGAAACACGCTACCAGACCATATTTGCCCGTCACCCTGGCGCGGTCGCCGCACCGACTGCCGCCCTTCATTTTGATCAGACCGTGTTAGACGCTATGGATGCACGAGGGATTGCCAGAGCCAGTGTGACGCTGCACGTCGGTGCTGGCACATTTTCACCGGTTAAAACGCAAGATTTAAGCGAACACGTCATGCACGCCGAACGTTACAACATACCGACTGCAACCATACAAGCTGTTGCGGATTGCCGTGCACGTGGCGGGCGTGTCATCGCTGTGGGCACCACGTCCATTCGCACCTTGGAGAGCTGGGCATTGACTGGGCAAGTCAACGGCGACACGTCTATTTTCATCACGCCAGGCTTTGAGTTCAAAGTGGTCGACGCCTTAATTACCAACTTCCACTTGCCTAAATCCACCCTCATGATGCTGATCAGTGCGCTGGCTGGCCACGGACACGTCATGGCCTTGTACCAACACGCCATCGCCCAGCGCTACCGGTTTTTCAGCTATGGCGACGCCATGTTGTTGCAACGTCAAGCAAGCAGGGAGCGCAGCCAAGCGATGTAGGGCGCTTGTAGCAATTAACTTAAGTACTGCTTTTGACAAGGCAACCACGCACACGTACCGATCCAACCATTAGATAAAATCCTTTTTATCGTTTTTTTATACATATACGTGGGCTTTTAATACGTATTTTCTCACTTTATAAATTTTCATGCTTTTTCAGACAGCATCAGATTATTAATACTAAAATAGTATTTTTATGGAGGTGTGGTATGGATATGTTGGTCAGAGTCGGGTGTAGTCTTTTAATTGCCATCACCGTCAGCTTCGCAGCCGCATGGCTGTGGGCCAACAGCGAATTGCATACGCAAGCTGCTCAAAAGAGGGTGGAACACAACAGCACGCCAACCACAGCACGAACCGTGCAAACGTCCGCTGCGCTCAACAACTAAACCTAGACGCTCAACACCAGCCCAAGGTCTGGGACAATGGGCGCTATGTTGCAATTTGAAACTCTCGCCACTGATCCAGCCCATGGTGAATACCTAGGCTCTTTTGCCCGACGCGGCAAACTCACGCTGAACCACGGTGTGGTGCAAACACCCATCTTTATGCCTGTAGGCACATATGGCACGGTTAAGGGGGTCATGCCAACCAGCCTGCACGACATGGGCGCTCAAATCATTTTGGGCAATACCTTCCACCTCTGGCTGCGCCCAGGTATGGACGTGATTAAAACGTTTGGTGGTTTGCACCAATTTGAGACATGGGACAAACCCATACTCACAGACTCGGGCGGTTTTCAAGTTTGGAGCCTGGGAGAGATGCGTAAAATCAGCGAAGATGGTGTGCGCTTTGCCTCACCTATCAACGGTGACAAGTTGCTGCTCACGCCTGAAATCAGCATGCAAATCCAAACCGCACTGAATGCTGACATCGTCATGCAATTCGACGAATGCACACCGTACCTGAGTGTGGAGAAAAAAACCAAGGGCAACATCATCACGCAAGATGAAGCCCGTGTTTCTATGCAACTCAGCATGCGCTGGGCCAAACGCTGCCAAAACGAATTTGTAGACTTGCACAACCCAAATGCGCTGTTTGGCATCGTGCAAGGTGGCATGTTTGAACATTTGCGAGACGAGTCGCTGGCAGGCTTGGAAGAGTTGGACTTTCCAGGTTTGGCCGTCGGCGGATTGAGTGTAGGCGAGCCTAAAGAAGACATGATGCGCGTGCTCGAACACATTGGGCCCAAAATGCCACAGCACAAACCGCATTATTTGATGGGTGTGGGCACACCAGAAGACTTGATCGCTGGCGTGCGCAATGGCATTGATATGTTTGATTGCGTCATGCCAACGCGCAACGCTCGCAACGGCCACTTGTTCACACGTTTTGGCGACGTAAAAATACGCAACGCGCGCCACAAAACAGATACCAGCCCCATAGATGAGACGTGCACCTGCTACTGCTGCCGAGGTGTCACGCACAGCAATGGCTCAATCAGCGGTGGCTTCTCCAGAGCCTATATGCACCACCTAGACCGCTGCGGCGAAATGCTAGGCCCTATGCTGGCCAGCATACACAACCTGCATTACTTCTTAAACTTGATGCAAGAAGTACGCGACTCGCTGGAGCTAGGACGCTTCGGTGCGTATGTGTCGCAATTTCACTCTGACCGTGCACGCGGCGTATAGGCGCTGCCCAATACGCCGAGCTTAGCTGAACACCATCAAAACGCCGCTGTAACTCAATATGTGCTGGTGGGCAATTTCTCCACCAGCAAAAAAGCCCACCACTGGCACATCACCCAAGGCGTGTTGCACAATTTGCATCTCGGCATTGGCCGCACCAAAGTGATCCCCGCCACGGCCCAAACACGAGATATATACGGCACCGCGAATGGTTAAAACCGATGCACTGTTGTCTGGCTGAACCGTGTCCATGTCCGCGTTGATGGGGGACTGCACCATTTGGAAGCTTTCAACTTCTTCACGAACCTCAGCACACACGCGCACCAAGTCTGCTCTGGCAGCTTTGACATGGCGCTCGCAAAACTGCAACTCGTCGCCCACATACACCCGGTCGGCCACCACCACGCCTTTGCGTGCAACGTCTAGGCCTACGATGTGACGCACGCGGGTTTGTGCACCAAACAAGCCCACACGCTTAGCCAACAGGCTTTGGGCGCGCTCTGCCTGCACCACATCACTGTCGCCCACCCACTGTGCGGACTCCAAGCCAACCAGCGTCTGACGCAGACGCGCCACCAACTGGTCTCTGTCTGTGCCGTCTATGCCTAGAGCGCGCAGCAATACTGTCAGGGCAGGCTCATCGCCCAGTGATAAAACCACATGGCCATCGACGGCCGTCACAGTGCTGGCTTTGTAAATAGGGCGACAACCTTGTGTCACCCGGCTTCTGACCTGTACATCTGGACCAAACACAACGCCGCTTAAGCCCCCTGACAACATCCCACCGCGAGAGGCTCCACCCGCAGCGCCGACCGCTACAGCATCCTCAAACGCAAATTGCACTGCACCAAAACGGCTAGAAGCCAGCCCACCAAACACCACATTGTGGCTTGTGCGTTGCGCCAACTCCTCAATCAAGTCGGGTAACTCTGGGGCTGCGCCATCCGCGTGCATCAACGCGCTGCTAGCAGACCATCCCCAGCTGCTGGTGCCGGATGCCGCCAACGGTGACAAACCACTGAACACCTCAACTTGGTCTGGCGGTACATCACACAACATGACAGACAAGGCAGGCTCGTCCATGTACTCCACCCCCGTGGCCACCACACCAATACCCACAGTCCCTACCCAGCGAAGCACATCTGGCAAATCGCGGCGCAGCATGTCCAGCAAGGCTTGGCCGTGCTCGGCGTAATGGTCTGTGATGTACACCAAGCCCAAAGCGGTGTGTCTGCCGTGAACCTGACGGTGCTGCGCCTGCGTCAGTTGCGCGCGCAGTTGTACCACCACCAGGGCCACAGCCATGGCCCACTGTGGGTGGGTGGCGTGGGCGTGGGCAAATGTACTGCTGGTTGGAGCTGAATTAGGCACGGCGTTTGGTTGCTTGTGTTGTAGGGCGTGCTGCTTTTTTGCCAGAGGCCGACTTTGCAGCAGCTTTGGAAGCTGTTGTTGGTGCTTGTTTGGCTGGGGAAGCTGTCTTGGCTGCCTTGGTAACCGAACTGGATGTGGGTGCCCTTTCAGCAGTGGCATTCGCCTGGGCTGTTGCTGCGGCAATGTCTTTAAGCGCATTGGCTGCAATGTCTTGGAACTGTTGACTCACAGCATGCCACCACTGCGTCGGCTCAACTGTGCCTGTACCTTGATGCGCTTGGGACGGCTGTGGCGGCTTGTCAACCTCCGGCGCTTGTGCGGGTGCGGCCTTGCCCGCAGGTGAGGTCCCACCGGTTTGCCAAGCTGCCCAGAAATCCGCCGGATTAACCTGCATGGCCTTGCTCATATCTTCCATACCCACGTCCATATTTTTCAATGTGGACAGCGTCATTTTTTGCACCTCTAGGGCCTGAATAGTGGCCGCTAGCGCGCGTGCGTTTTGGTCTAGCCAAAACTGTACGGACCTCAACTCTGAAATACGCTTGTCTAGTTCCTCCACGTCGAATGTCGGAGCAACCCACGCAGCCATGCCTGGCATAGCTGCGCCACTGGGGTTGGCACTTGCGCCGGCCTGCTGGCTGAGGTTTTTGATGAAATCAAAGCCTGGTACAAAGGCTGTGAAACCTGCTGCGTCTTTCATGGCGGTCTCCTAATTGAGGTGGATAAAGGGGGTTATGGCTTGAAGTTAGGCGCGCGCCTCTCACGCAATGATGCTACGCCTTCTTGCACGTCGGGGCCACCAAAACCCATGAACTCCAACGCGAGGCTGGTATCGAAGGTAGGCCCCGCTTGACGCAGCCAGTTGTTGAGCGCGTATTTGGTAAAGCGTATGGCTGTTGTACTGCCCAGCGCCAAGCGGTTCGCCACCTCGTAAGCCTTGTCGAGTAGCTCTTCCGCTGGCACAGTCAATGACACCAAGCCAATGCGCTCTGCTTCTTGACCGCTGATTGGTTCGCACAGCAATAGGTAATATTTTGCCTTGGCCATGCTGCACAGCAATGGCCACACAATGGCCGCGTGGTCACCAGCAGCCACGCCTAAACGCGTGTGGCCGTCCACAATTTTGGCATCGGTTGCAGCAATCGAGATGTCGGCCAACAAACCCGCGACCAAGCCTGCGCCAACAGCTGGCCCATGCATGGCACTCACAATGGGTTTGTCACAGTTGATGATGTTGTACACCAGGTCTCTAGCCTCTGCCCACACGCGTGTACGCACTTCAAAATTATTGGCCATGTCTTGAACCAAGTCCAAGTCCCCACCCCCAGAGAACCCCATACCGCTGCCCCGAAGCACCACAGCTCGAACAGCGTTGTCTTTACTGACATCACGCCAAATTTCACTTAATTCCCAATGGCCCTCATGACCAGCTGTGGGTAATTTGCCGTTGCCACCTGGCCCATCGCAACGCATTTCTATGTCCAACACACCGTTGTCGCGGTGAAGCATAGTGAGGGTTTTATAGCGGCTGTAATCCATTGAGCTTTTCTCATAACATCGAAGTATCAACATTTATACACCGAGACGGTGCGTGCACGCTCGCAGACCACAGCCAGTCCAAGCCCAAGGTATGTCTTCAAGGGTATGCTGTGTGATTTACCCTAGGGCTAACACCTTAGGGCTGACATTTGCAGGCTTTGTGAGCCGCACCGCCTTTATGGGCAGTCATTGAGCCCACACTGCCACTTGCACTCGTCGGCAATCGCACTCTGGCTTGGTGGTGATATCATCCGCACGCGACGGCAAGCCAACAGTCACAAGACCTTCACGGCGTTGGCAGCGCACGGTTTATTGCACATCTGAAAGCTTTTCTCATGACCTCTGCCCACCACACAAGCGCGCTGTTTCACTTGGCCTTCAATGTCAGAGACTTGGATGTTGCGCGCCAGTTTTACAGCAACACCCTAGGTTGCACTGAGGGGCGAAGTACCGACACGTGGGTGGATTTTTCGCTGTTCAACCACCAGTTGTCTATGCATATTGGCGAGCCATTCGCCACCCACAACACCGGCAAAGTTGGCGAGCACTGGGTGCCCATGCCTCACTTTGGCTTGGTACTGCCGCTGAGCAATTGGCATGCCATGCGCGAGCGTCTTGAAACGGCCAACATCGACTTTGTTATCAAGCCTCACTGCCGCTTTGCAGGTGAGGCTGGTGAGCAATGGACTATGTTTTTACTGGATCCCTTTGGCAATCCAATTGAGTTCAAAGGCTTTGCCGACATGGCGCACGTGTTTGCCGGTTAAGTCCGTCCAAGTCGCATCAAGACTTGTCTGGCAACGCGCTCGTCTCTAGCGCCTCTGGGTGTAAGGCTACGACTTTCTGTTCGATCGCGCCAAACATACTGGCGCCGTCCCGTCCCATCATCTCGATACGGATACTGTCGCCAAAACGCATGAAGTTGGTGGTTGGTGTGCCGCTCTCAATAATTTCTATGCAGCGTTTTTCAGCAATACAGCTGTAGCCTTTGGCCCAGTCTTTGTTGCTAACTGTGCCGCTGCCGATCACGCTGCCAGCACGCACACGGCGGGTTTTACACAGATGGGCAATGAGTTGACCAAAGTGAAAAGTCATCTCATTTCCTGCCTCGCACATGCCAACACGCCGACCATTCCATGTGCTTTGGAGTGTGCCGTTGAGACGCCCACCTGCCCACATATCACCCAATTCGTCCACAGTAACGGCCACAGGGCTGAAGGCTGTGGCTGGTTTACTTTGTACAAAGCCGAAACCTTTGCCTAATTCGTTGGGGATCAAATTGCGCAGACTCACATCATTGGCCAGCATGACCAAGCGCACACCGTCCAGCGCTTGCTCGGGTGTGGCCTGCATGGCCACGTCTGCAGTGACAACACAAATTTCGGATTCAAAGTCTATGCCGTAGGCCTCATCGGCCACCACCACATTGTCACAAGGGCCTATAAAGTCGTCGCTACCACCCTGGTACATCAAGGGGTCGGTGTAAAAGCTAGCGGGCACCTCTGAGTTTCTTGCTTTGCGGACCAGCTCCACATGGTTGATATAGGCTGAACCGTCAGCCCACTGGTAGGCCCGCGGCAGCGGCGCCATGCACATGGCCGGGTTAAACGCAAACATGTGGCGTGCCCGGCCTTGGTTGACACTGACAAACAAGTCTTCCAACTGCGGTGCAATAAAAGCCCAGTCGTCCAACACCTGCTGCAGCGTGTTGGCAATGCCAGTCGCATAATGTGCTGTTGACAAGTCCCGCGATACAACGACCAATTGGCCATCGCGTGAGCCGTCTTTATAGGTGGCTAATTTCATCACAACTCACTTTTTAACTGCTTGCGTTGCTGGCGAACAGCAACCAATGTTTACGATAAGTAAAACTCATTTACCCATATAGAATTTTATATTCTAAAGCTTGCCGTCTTTGCCGCCTATACATTAACGCTCAAACATACCACTACCGCGCCATGGCCACTTCCAAACAACGACCAATGTCACCGTCAGCCGCTGCAGACCCTCGTGCTGGCATACAGTCAGTAGAAGTCGGGTTTGCGCTGCTTAAAGCCCTATCCAGCAGCCACCAAGCCATGATGCTGCGCGACCTAGCCAGCAGCGCCAGCATGAGCCCAGCAAAGGCACACCGCTACTTGGTGAGTTTTCAACGCTTAGGCCTGGTGGTGCAAGACGCCACCACCAACCGCTACGACTTAGGCCCTAGCGCCCTGCGCATGGGTTTGGCCAGCTTAAGCCGCTTGGATGCGGTGCGATTGGGTCGCGCCGCCATGCCCGCTCTGGGAGATGCCATAGGCCACACCATGGCATTGGCAGTTTGGGGCAACCAAGGCCCAACCATGGTGCATTGGCAAGAGGCCACTAAAACAGTGTCAGTCCAATTGCGTTTGGGCGATGTGATGCCACTGCTCAGCTCTGCAACTGGGCGGTGCTTTTTAAGTTTTATGGGCCATGAAAAATCTGATGGTAGCAGCGATCAACGCTTGATGAACGACATGCTGCAACGCGAGTTGATGCTTGAAAAAAAACACCCTCGCAGCGGTGTTGCGCACACAGCGGCATTGGTAAAAGCCATGCGCACTGAAACGCAGCAACAAGGCTTGGCGCGTGTAGTCGACTCGCTGATACCAGGCGTGGCTGGGTTTTGCGCGCCCGTATTTGATGCCCAAGGCCACTTGGTCATGGGCATAGTCACGCTGGGTGGTGCAGGTGGTTTTGACAGCCGCTGGCATGGTGGTGTGGCCACCACCCTGCGCCAAGCCGCTGCAGCCTTAAGCCAAGACCTGGGTTGGCAAACCGCATGAAGCAGTCACAGCAGCCCCCCCCGATCACCCATAGCCTCGCGCCGCGGGTGACCAGGCGCGGCTGCTTGCAACTTGCAAGCTCTGGCGCGATGGGCTCACTTGTGGGTGCCGTGCCCCTTATGGCGCTGGCATCAATCAACGGGGCCAACCCGTTGCTGCTTCCAAGCACAGAACTGATGTACGACTTAGAGGGTATGCAAGACGGCTTGCGCTACAACGCCAGTGCCACGTTGCGCTGGCAACGCAACAGCACGTCTTATCAGGCCGAGTTGTCGGCGCGTATTCTTGTTGTGTTTAAGCGGCGACAAACCAGCCAGGGACGCATTGCAGGCAACGCCCTGCAACCCACTGTGTTCAGCGACGAAGGCAAACGCATACGCCAAGCCGCTTTTGACCCTGTCGGCAAACGCATCAGCTACACCGAAAGCGGTGACGCGCCTTGGTCTGAGCCTACCCAAGACCGCCTAAGTGTTTACTTCATGCTGCCACAACGCATAGCGCAAGCGCGGTTTAACAAGCAAACCGCTATCACGTTGCCAGTGTCAAGTGCCAACGGCCTGTCAACGTGGCGGCTTCGCATGGGTGGGCGCGAAATAATTGACACACCTATGGGGCAATGGTCAACTCAAACGCTCACCCGCGACAAACAAGAGGTCGACGACACCGCGGCCAAACTGTGGTTTGGAGGTGTCGACGATTTGCTACCGCTTCGCATACGGCTAGAAGACAGCGACAGCACATGGTTAGAGCAGCGTCTGCGCAGCCACAGGCCGCTTGACGACCTGGCTTGAAACAGCATGCAATACCCCCATTTATTTGTGCATGAAGCCACACCGCGCAGGTGCGGCTTGCGCTTTTAAGACTATATTGAGTCATTGAGAACCACTGGAGATTCAACATGAACATGCTGTACGACTCGGAAACGTTCTCTGTTTTACACATATTGGCCAACAAACCAATTGAAGCTGAAGGCGCCGCCGGCCTGTCAGACGACAGCGAGGTTGAGCCGCAAATGCCTCGTCACGGCTTTGAAATCGTAGACAAACGCAATGGCAAAGAACTATACCTTGATGGTTCCTGGGCTGAGTTTTTTCAGCTCAAAATCAACGACTGGCAGCGCACCACCCCCACTCAAGAAGAAGTGGAGACACTACTCGACGGCTATGCAACATTGGCTCAAAACCCCCTGGTTGTTCACTAAGTTTGCCGCCTGCGTGTTGGCTGCGGTGTCACTTGTTGGCTGCGCCAGCACATCGGGTGCGCATCCAAAGCAACTCACGCAACAACAAGTTCAGACCTTAGACGGCCTAGAGGCAAGTGTATTGATACTGGGCGAGCAACACGACGCGCCAGATCACCAACGCTTGCATGCCTTGGTCATTGAGCACTTGTTGACGCAGCAACGTTTGGCGGCAGTGGTCATTGAAATGGCCACCAGCGACGGTCAAACCACGCTGCTAGACAGCGGCGCCACTGAACAATCGGTACAACTGGCGCTGGGCTGGGACAACAACGCATGGCCTTGGGCCGCTTACGCCCCAGCAATCATGCAAGCAGTCGCGGCAAACGTCCCCGTAATTGGCGGCAACTTGAACCGTGTAGAGCTTGGCTCATACATGCAAGACACCAGCATGCAACGAGCCGTAACGCCGACGGTGTGGGCGCACCACCTACAAGCAGTCGATGATGGCCATTGCAACATGCTGCCTGCGACCCAACTCGCCCCGATGGCCCGCGTTCAAGTGGCGCGTGACCAGCGCATGGCACAGACGGTAGAGCGCGCAACAGTGGCTGGCAAAGTGGTGGTGCTGCTGACAGGCAGCGCACACGCCGACAATACCGTCGGTGTGGCGCAACATTTAACAGCTTCCAATGTGTCTATAAGGTTTGCAGCCGGCATGCCCAACATCACAGACATCGACTACAACTGGACTTGGCCGACACCGGCACTTGAGCCAACAGACTACTGCGCGCGTTTTAAAATCCAAATGCAGCGCCGAGCTGCAAACTAAACGCCTTGCGAAACATCTGGCCACACAAACGACGCAACAAGCCCCGGCTACACCCAACGCCGCACACGCTGACAGTAAGCGTGGTAATCGTCGCCAAACACCGCTGACAAGGCCTGCTCTTCGGCACGAATTTGCATGATGGTGATGTAGCCCACAAACACAGGCAACACCAACAAGGCCGACCCGCTAGCAAGCCAGGCTGCCCAGCCCATCAACACCATCGCATCGGCCACATAAATAGGGTTGCGACTGACGCTAAAAAGACCTGTTTGTACCAGCGCCGTGGCCTGCTCTGGCACCATGGGGTTGGGCGTGGTGCGCATCGCCAGCATGGCACTTAACGCCAGCACCATCAACGACAAGGCCACACACCACACCATCACACCTACACGTTGGGACCAGCCCCAGTTTTGTGGCCCTATTAGGAGGTCTGACCACGCAGGTGCGCCCGCTAGGCCCCACATCGCCCACGCACATAAAAATGTCACGGCCGGTGGGGGCAACCAGGTTGTGCGCATGAATTAAGAGCCCGCTTTCAACTGTGTTTGCGGATGGCTGCACCCAACGTACTCACCATCTGGTCAATGTGCGAAGTCTCCACAATGAAAGGTGGCGCCAACACAAGATTCTCGCCAGCGGGGCGCACCATGACACCATTGTGGTAGCACTCTAAGAAAATGTCATACGCGCGTTTGCCAGGTGAGCCTGTAATACCTTTAAGCTCGACAGCAGCTGCCAAGCCAAGGCTACGAACGCCGATCACGTTGGGCAAATCACGCATTTCAGCGTGCATGGCATCGCCCAGTACCGTACCCATCTCACCGGCGCGAGCAAACAGGTTTTCTTGCTTGTAAATATCCAATGTCGCCAAGGCTGCCGCACACGCCACTGGGTGGCCTGAGTAGGTGTAGCCGTGTAAAAATTCAACCACGTGTTCAGGCCCACTCATCATGGCCTCGTACATGTGCTCGCGACAAATGACACCACCCATAGGAAATACACCGTTGGTGACGCACTTGGCAAAGTTCAGCATATCTGGAACAACATCAAAGTAATCTGCAGCAAAGGGCGTGCCCAAGCGACCAAAGCCAGTGATCACCTCGTCAAATATCAACAAAATGCCATGCTTGTCGCAAATCTCGCGCAACCGCTTGAGATAGCCCCGCGGTGGAATGTACCAGCCTGCGCTGCCAGCGATAGGCTCCACAATGATCGCCGCCACATTGCTGGGGTCGTGCAAGGGCAAAATACGGTTTTCAAGATCTGCCAGCGCGTCCACCTCCCACACTGGCTCTACGTTGTGTACAAAGGCATGGTTCACAGGGTCGTGGATAAACGCCATGTGGTCTACACGCGGCAACAAAGCGCTGCTAAATGCCTTGCGGTTGCCGGGTATGCCTCCAACGCTGATCCCGCCAAAGCCCACACCGTGGTAGCCCCGTTCACGCCCAATGAGCACGCTGCGATGGCCTTCTCCGCGTGCGCGGTGGTAGGCCAACGCCATCTTCAGCGACGTGTCAGCCGCTTCAGAGCCTGAGTTGCAAAAGAATACCTTGTTGAGGTCCCCAGGGGCTAGGTCGGCAATGGCCTTGGCCGCCAGAAAAGCCTTGTCGTTAGACGCTTGAAATGCAGTGGCGTAATCAAGCGTGTCTAGCTGCGTCTTAATCGCGTTGGCAATCTGCTCGCGGCCATGGCCTGCGGCCACGCACCACAAGCTAGAGACACCATCTATCACTTGCTTGCCATCGTAGGTCGTAAAGAACATGCCTTTGGCTGCCACCAGTACCCGAGGGTCCTTTTTAAAATGGCGGTTGGGCGTGAATGGCAACCATTGGTTGTCCATGTTGAAGTCTGTAGCACCCATGAGGGTCCTCCTAGCGGTGAATGAATGGGTTAATTATTTAACGGAAATCACACTGCGAATTTTGGCATTTAATTCAAACAAAAACCACCCGTGATTCGCCTCAAAGAAGCCGCGCTGCGCGCCTTGCTGCACAATGCATGCTTGCGCAAAAAGAATGGCTTATGAACTCAACTTATATATTGACACTGTCTTGCCCCGACCGCCTAGGCCTGGTGCATGCAGTTTCGGGCTTTTTACTGTCGCAGCGCGGTAACATTGAAGAGGCCAACCAATTTAATGACCGCGACACGGGTTTGTTTTTCATGCGCGTGCAATTTGCCTTAAACACACCCAGCGAATCCCTGCTGCACGACTGGAGCGAGTTCGCTGCCAGCTTAGACATGCAATGGCGCTTGCACAACACCATTCAACGCATGCCAACCGTACTGATGGTGAGCCAGCAAGGCCATTGCTTAAATGACTTGCTGTTTAGGTGGCACAGCGGTGCATTGCCCATAGACATTCGCGCCATCATCAGCAACCACAGAGACTTTTACCAGCTTGCGGCCAGCTACAACGTACCGTTTCACCACATCCCAGTTACCGCGGCCACCAAAACGCAAGCAGAAACCAAGGCCTTGGACGTCATCAGCGCTGAAGGCGCAGAGTTGGTGGTGCTGGCACGCTACATGCAAATCTTAAGTGACGACATGTGCAACGCGCTCAGCGGAAAAGCCATCAATATTCATCACAGCTTCTTGCCCAGCTTTAAAGGTGCCAAGCCTTACCACAAGGCCTACGACCGTGGCGTCAAACTCATAGGCGCGACGGCGCACTATGTGACAGCCGATTTGGACGAAGGCCCCATTATTGAGCAAGATGTCGCCCGCGTTGACCACACGCAAACGGTTGAAGACCTCACCGCTATTGGACGTGACACCGAAAGTCAAGTGCTGGCCCGCGCGGTTAAATGGCACAGCGAACACCGCGTCTTATTGAATGGCCACCGAACTGTTATTTTCAAATAATCACTTTTACAACCATGACCGCCCGCATTCCGCCCATCCAATGTCTGTTAACTTTTGAGGCATTGGCGCGACTGCGCAGTGTGACCCAAGCTGCAGATGAGCTGTTTGTGACCCCAAGCGCGGTCAGCCACCGCGTTAAGCAGCTAGAGCAAATTATTGGCGTGAAGCTCTTTGGGCGCGCAGATTTTTCGCTCACCACTGAGGGGATTGAGTATCTGGCACACGTGCGTGAGGGATTGAGCATTTTGGGGCGTTTCCCGAGCCAGCACACGCAAAGCGGGCGACGTAAATTGCGCTTGGCCATCACGCCAACATTTGCACGCTCTATATTGATGCCTCGTATTCGCCAGTTCTTAGACGCTTACCCAGAAATTGATCTCACGTTGCAAGTATCTATTCCTCTGCTAGATGTGGTGGCCGAAGACGCCGACCTCACCATTCGGTTTGGCACTGGGCGCTACGCAGACGTTGAGCACGAGTGCATTTTGAAAGACGACGTTGCGGTGCTGGCAACACCCGCCTACGTTCGCGAAAACGGCCCCTTTGACGTACCCCAAGACCTAGAGCACGCCAGACTACTGCGTTCGCCCCTAGAGCCGTGGCGTACATGGCTGGCCGCTGTCGACCTCGACTGGCCAGAACCCACAGAGGGCTCCTCTTTCAACGATATTGGCCTCATGTGTGATGCTGCCGCTCAAGGCTTGGGCGTGGCCTTGGTGCGCAACAAGCTTGGTGCACCTTGGTTGGACAACGGCACTTTGGTGAAGTTGTTTGAGCGAGAAGTGCCCAGCCCACACGCGCACTACTTGTGCTGGCGAACTGGCGCAATGGACAGATGGGAATGCGCTACCTTTGCACAATGGCTTAAAAGCGCCATCAGCTAGCTGTCAAATAGACAGTTCTTTAGGTGTGACAAAGTGCGTAGTTTCGTTTGTATACAAATTCTAGAAGCCGCTCACAACGGCTTAGTTGCGCTCTTGTCACCATGTCTGGCTCGAACGCAAGACATGGCGAAGCGCAGCGAATTCGAGCGCATTTTGCGCGCCAGCCAAAGTACGCTACAGGCGGTATCACTCAAGACAACCAAGCTATGGCAGTCGATACAGCCCGCTTGCTGGACAGCGGGGCCAATGGCTACATTGCCAAGCCGTTCTCCATGAAAGAACCCAACGCCGCGCTAGAGCGCGGCTGCGTCAGGTTATGAAAGCATGAAATTTACGCAGCTGAAACTGCAAAGATCTTCACACCAACCACCACGCTTTCTCCTAAACTAAGTGTATGAACGCTGTAACGCCACCCCAACAGATATCCTCTATGGTCAGAGCGGAGCGTCAAGCGCAAGTTGTCAGCGCTTTGCGCCTGCACCTGCCAGACCACGCCCTGCTGTGGCAACGCGAAGACACCGTGCCCTACGAGTGCGATGGGCTAACCGCCTACCGCGAGCGCCCCATGGTGGTGGCGCTGCCTGAAAATGAAGCACAGGTGAGCGCTGTGCTCAGCGCGTGCTACGCGCTAGACGTACCCGTTGTAGCAAGAGGCGCAGGCACCGGACTGTCTGGCGGCGCGCTGCCACACAAAATGGGCGTCACCCTCAGCTTGGCCAAGTTCAATCGTATTCAACGCATAGACCCCGTCAGCCGCACAGCCGTGGTCCAGTCTGGGGTGCGCAACTTGGCCATCAGCGACGCAGCAGCGCCACATGGCCTCTACTACGCGCCCGACCCGTCCAGCCAAATTGCATGCACCATTGGAGGCAATGTGGCCGAAAACTCTGGTGGTGTGCACTGTTTGAAATATGGGTTGACCGTACACAACGTGCTGAAAGTACGTGGCTTCACCATGACCGGTGAGCCCATCACCTTTGGCTCAGACGCGCTGGACGCGCCAGGCTACGACCTGATGAGCGTGTTGGTGGGCAGCGAAGGCATGCTGGCTGTTATTACTGAAGTGACCGTCAAGTTGGTGCCCAAGCCTCAGCTGGCACGCTGCATCATGGCCAGCTTTGACGACATTCGAAAAGCTGGTGATGCGGTTGCGCAAGTGATTGCAGCTGGCATTATTCCAGCTGGTCTGGAAATGATGGACAAGCCTATGACAGCCGCTGTCGAAGACTTTGTCCACGCTGGCTATGACCTCGATGCCGAGGCCATTTTGCTGTGCGAGTCTGATGGCACACCAGAAGAGGTGGCCGAAGAGATTGGCCGCATGACTGCTGTATTGGAAGCTGCTGGCGCATCAGCTATTACCGTGAGCAAAGACGAGGCTGAACGCCTGCGCTTTTGGAGCGGCCGCAAAAATGCCTTCCCAGCTTCTGGGCGCATCAGCCCAGACTATATGTGCATGGACTCCACCATCCCGCGCAAGCGCTTGGCCGACATATTGTTTGCCATTGCAGAGATGGAGAAAAAATACCAGCTGCGCTGTGCCAACGTGTTCCATGCCGGTGATGGCAATTTGCACCCGCTCATTTTGTTTGACGCAAACGATCCCGACCAGTTGCACCGGTGCGAGTTGTTCGGGGCTGACATTTTAGAAACCAGCGTGGCCATGGGCGGCACAGTCACTGGTGAGCATGGCGTTGGCATTGAAAAGCTCAACTCCATGTGCGTTCAATTCACAGCCGCTGAAAACGCCCACATGCTGTCTGTGAAGTCTGCTTTTGATACCAAGGGCCTGCTGAACCCAGGTAAGGTCATTCCAACGCTGCAACGCTGTGCCGAATACGGCAAGATGCTGGTGCGTGGCGGCGCTATTGCACACCCTGAGTTGGAACGCTTTTAACCCAAACAAGGTCAATTGCATCACCCGTGTCTCGTACACTGGCTCTTTGCATAGTTTGGGAGCATAGTGATGGCTGCACTACAAGGTTTGGCTTGGTTATTGGGTCTGCAGGCGGTGGGAGAGCTGCTCGCTCGCGGCCTCAGTCTGCCGTTTCCTGGTCCTGTGATTGGCTTGCTGCTGCTGCTCTTGGCGCTTAGGTTTACACCTGTACAGTCCAGCGTACGCGGCACCGCAGAGTTTTTGCTCTCGCATTTGTCGCTGCTGTTTGTGCCTGTTGGCGTAGGGGTGATGACACACTTGACCCTGCTGGCTGACAACGGTCTACAACTGGCCATTGTGATTGTGGCCTCCACCCTCATTGGCTTGTTTGCCACCGCTTGGACACTACACCGCCTCATGCGCGGCCCGCTCGCGCAAGAAGACAGTGCGGTCAAGCCATGAATGAGTTTGTGGAACTGTGGGTTTTCCTAGCCTCAACACCTTTATTTGGTCTGACCGCCACATTGGTCACTTACGTAGTGGCGCAAACTTTTTACGCGCGCATGCGACATGCCCCTTGGGCCAACCCCACGCTGTGGTCGGTTCTGCTGATTGCTGGCGGCTTGCTGCTCACTGGCGTGGCCTACCCCACTTATTTTTCAGGCGCACAGTTTATTCACTTTTTGCTGGGCCCAGCCGTCGTTGCCATGGCATGGCCATTGTGGCTGCGCCGCACTGAGCTCAAAGCCTATTGGCCGCGTTTTGTGGCTGCAGCGTTGGTCGGTGGGGCTGCATCCGTCATCAGCGCTGTTACTTTGGCATGGGCTTTTGATTTGCCGTCTGACGTGCTGTTGTCCTTGGTGCCCAAGTCAATAACCGCACCAGTGGCCATGGGTGTGGCTGAAAAAATTGGTGGGATCCCCGCACTTGCGGCCGTGTTTGCCGTCCTGACTGGCATGGTGGGCTCGCTCAGTGGCCGCTACTTATTCGACGCCATGGGATTGGGCTTTGACCGCGCAGGCTGGATGGCCAGGGGCTTTGCACTGGGTACCGCATCGCACGGCATAGGCGCTGCACGAGCCACTCAAGTCAACGCCGATGCAGGTGCTTATGCCGGCTTGGCGCTGGGCTTGCAAGTGGTGCTGGGCTCGCTGCTGCTGCCGCTGATTTGGCGTCTCGTGGCTTGAGGGAGAGCGCAAGGGCCCGTGCAAGCAGTGCCATTACCGCAGCTTGCGTATCTCGCCGCTGGCCAGCTTGGCTTGGTACTTTTGCACTTCGCGTTTGACCACGGGCATCAAAAAATACAAACCAATCACATTGGGCAAGGCCATGATGAAA
>Ga0209702_10002143_pt1 | contig 35454 bp, 36 predicted proteins | sample FRY01_FD_187210 | JGI IMG/M metagenome (GOLD analysis project Ga0209702, IMG submission 187210) | Freshwater microbial communities from Lake Fryxell liftoff mats and glacier meltwater in Antarctica - FRY-01 (SPAdes) (version 2) | ecosystem: Environmental > Aquatic > Freshwater > Ice > Glacier...
CGCACCGACGTGGTGTGTATTTAACGCCGTGACTAAGTCATGAATACTCGCACTTGGTAAAATAACTTCTACACGTTTGCCTTTGATAATCTCTTCTATTTTCACGCTTGCTCCTGTCCTTGATCCCGGTCTTACCATCGTGCTCTTTTGGAGGGCAAAATGCAAGGGATTACCTATGTGTCGGTTTTGTGGTGCCAGCCAGATTGTGGCGACGAAGCCGGACTACTTATTGTTTTTGAGGTGCTCGGCTGCGTCGGCAAAGCCTTCTGTTTCAAGCTTTGCAATCAGGTCAGCTTTTACGGCCTTAACGACATTGTGAGTGCCATTGCAATTCTTCTCTGGATCTGTCGTGTATCCGCAACCGCAAGCTCCCATGATGTATCTCCTTTTAACTGATGTTAAGGCAAGCCTACTAGCCCTTCGAGATTTCGATTGTCTCAAAATCTCCTGTAGCGACGAACTTGATTCGAACACCTTCAATGAGGAACGAGTCACCAAGGACCGCGACGTAATCTGAGAGGTTCTTGCGATCTCCTACATTGATGTTAAATTGATTGGAAGAACCACCCTGTACTTTTTGGAAAACAGCCCAAGCCCAATCATCATTGTTTGGGGAAGTTCCATCGGAATTAATTGGAGGCGCTGAGTTTTTGTCTAAATCAACGATGTAGGCCATGATCGAATAAAAGCCTGGTGGAAATTCACGATCGCCAAATTTGAAGTTACTCCACTTGTCGATTCCATGAGATTCAACAACTATGGCTTTAGTTGGAGACAACTTAATGACAGCCATCTTGGTCTGACGGTCTTCTCGCTCCATAGGGGAAAGCGAAACCGTTGCTGTCTTTAAAGTAGCAACATCGTCACAGTAAATTTGATCTGCGGGTAACCAGTCAAAGAGGAATTGCTCCCATGGATTCAGTGCCAGGCTAATTCCCGATTGATTTGTCCCAATACTAAGTGGCCAGCCATTACCCGGTGCGTGCATTGAAATTGCAAAGTCGTGCAAAGTTTCGTGAATGTAGTAAGACCATTTAAGAGTCTCCATACCTTCTAGGGTTTTTCCCCAACTAAAGAGGTTAAGTTGGACATCTCCCTCCTTGGCTTTAAACCATTGATTTCGAATGATGAAATCAACAAAAGTTATTTCTCCATCTGGATAGAAAAAGTAAACAGTAGAAAACTTTCGCAGATCAACTTCTTTTGTTATCTCATCGATGAATGGTTGAGCTTGATTGGCCATTCTGCGACCGTGGTCTGGTGCGTAAGCATCAACGGTTTTTGCATCACTCGGATAAGCTGTGCGCTCTTTCGGCATACGTAGCCACTTGTTAACCGTTGTGACGTTAAATTTTGATTGCCCATTACTAAAGTATGAGTACCATTCTGTTATCCAATTTTTGTCGTATTCCAACTGAGCTAAGACTTCATTGCCGCCAGGAAAATCAGGAAAATCAATAGGGACAATCAGTACCTCGTTCGTGCCCTTAAGTATCATTCGATTTCGATCGGTATTAACTAGTGGAAACCCAACTAAGCCACCACCGGCATCCCTAGCATTTTTGGGTGGCACTGCAGCGCTATTTTGTAATTTACAGATATCTATCGCTATCGGACTTTTTGCGTTTATAAAAGAATTTTTTGTTGTATTTACTTTGATCCACTGCAGTTTTCTTCCAGTGGTCCAACGACATTCCAGAATTCCACCAGCAATGCTGAAAGTGTCCCCTGAACTTTCACAAACAGCTTTTTCTACTGGGGTTGTCGAAAAATTACTCGTTTTCGGAACTTTGGCGTTTGGGTAGTAACGCCACTGAACATTCTTGAGAAAATCATTAGTTAGACCACCTCCCCATACACATTTCATATACCCAATACTGTTGGAGATTTTTACGCCAAGTTTTGGGCAAGTGGTTCTCTCGGTTGGAAGCAGAACTTGTGGGGTTGGTGTTGGCGTAGCAACAGGAGTTGGAGTTGGCGTAGCAACAGGAGTTGGTGTTGGCGTAGCAACAGGAGTTGGTGTTGGTTCTGCTGGTTTTAACACCGGGTTAATTGCTGGTTTTGCACCTGCTTTCGTTGTAACGCCTTTATTCCACGCCAATTTGTTTCCAGATTTAATGCAGGTAAACTTCTTGCCACTGACTGTCGAAGTGGCGCCCGCCTTTGTGCACTTCGCACCCGCCTTAACTGCCGCGTTCGAAGGTGCAGCGGTAATTAGCGTTAGGGAAACTAATATGGCAAGTACGAGGCGCAGACGATTCATAGCTAAAAATTACCAATTTAAGTAGGTTATTGAAATAGGGGAATGGTCAGAGTCTTTAGGTAATTAATTAGTCACGAGGTATCCGGGCCCTTCGGTTTAACTCCTCGCGGATTCCCATCCAGCCACACAGAGTGCACTTCATCTCGGCGCCGTTGATATCCATGGATCGACTAACGGGTGTGTAGATCTCGGAGTTCTCTTCGGTAACGGTGTCGGTCCGAAGGATTACTTTGACGCCGCCTTTTTCTTTGCAGATTGGGCAGCGGGTAAAGCGGCTGATGTGCATGGGTCGCTTGGCCAATGGTTTGTTAGTTGGTGACAGGACGTCGTAATCTGCTTGGGCAGTTACGTGAATTTCTAATCGAGCATTCGGTAAGCGGCGCAAGATTGATTGGGTGGTGAACTCCTCGGAAGATAAGCTCTCGATATCTAGTTCCGGGTTTTGCTCGCTCATGATTGGGTAATTTTACTCAAGTTAGTAATTATTACGTGGGATGAAATTAGCTGGGATTACTCAAAAGGACGAGCGTGGGGTTATTGGTTACATTAGGGGTACTAGTAAGTCCTACGGTAGAGGCTGGTTTGAAATGGCTCGTGATCTAAATGGTAAGCATGTTGTGGTTGTCGGCGCAACGGGTGTGCTGGGTACACAGATTGCGGCGCAGTTAGTAAATGCGGGTGCGATTGTTAGCGGCGTTGTTCGAGATGCCAGCCTTTTGGATGTAACTGTTGTTAGGCGATCTGCCATTGCCGATATTCGTGATGGCGATGCCATTGCTGCGGCGTTAAAAGAGTTGGCGCCATTTGATGGTGTTGTAAATGCCGCCGGTGTTGTTGCCTTTGGTGATTTGAAGGATTTAGATAACAAAACGTTGACGGATTTGTTTGCAATTAATTCGATTGCACCAATTGTTATGTTGCGCGAGAGTGCTTCGCTCATTACCGAAGGTGGTTTCTTTCTCAATATTTCTGCAGTTGTCGCGCAGGCGCCAATGGCTGGAATGGCTGCATACAGTGCGTCAAAAGCTGCCGTTTGGGGCGCAATGATTGCGGCAACTCGCGAATTTAGACGTTTAAAAATTGATGTGATCGATGCCAGACCGCCTCATACTGAAACTGGTTTAGCTAATCGGCCAATTGCCGGCAGTGCGCCCAAGTTGCCCGAAGGTTTAACGCCGTTGGCTGTTGCAACAACCATTGTTGCCGGGTTACTAGATGGAGCGCGTGATCTGCCAGTTGAGGCATTTGCTTCATAAATAAAGTTTTTCCCACTTAAAAATCAGATGGCGAGTTTAATGCAGGTAGCGTAATTTCTACGTATGAGTAATTTTGCGCCCACACCCCCCGTTAATCTGCCACGTGATCTCGCTGCACTTCTTGCGACTGGATATGTTGCCCGGACCGTAAAACAAGAGTTACAGGAAAATTTGCTACGCCGGTTAAGTAATGGCGAAGTAACACTTCCTGGAATTGTTGGCTTTGAAGATACGGTAGGGCCACAAGTAGAGCGTGCGATATTAGCGGGCCATGACTTTGTATTGCTAGGTGAACGTGGACAGGGAAAGACACGGCTAATTCGTTCGCTGATCTCGTTGTTGGATGAATGGCTGCCATTTGTTGCCGGTTGTGAAATCAATGACGAGCCAACTGCGCCGGTCTGTGCCAGATGTCGCAGATTAGCTATCGAAGTTGGTGACACGCTAGCAATTGATTATCGCCACCGCAGTCAGCGCTACGGAGAAAAATTAGCTACTCCCGATACATCCGTTGGTGATCTAGTGGGCGATATTGACCCAATCAAAGTTGCCGAAGGTCGATCACTGGGTGATCCAGAGACGATTCACTTTGGATTAGTGCCTCGAACAAATCGTGGAATATTTGCAATTAATGAATTGCCAGATCTGGTCGAGCGAATTCAAGTGGCGTTGCTCAATGTTTTAGAAGAGCGCGACATTCAGGTGCGTGGTTATAACTTGCGGTTACCGTTAGATATGTTGGTCGTGGCAAGTGCTAACCCAGAGGATTACACAAACCGCGGGCGCATTATTACGCCGTTAAAAGATCGCTTTGGCGCTGAAATTCGTACACACTACCCACTAGATCTTGATCTTGAAATTGCACTGTTGCAACAAGAGGCAAAGATTGCCGCGGTAATTCCGCGACACATGTTAGATATCGTCGCCCGATTTACTCGTGCGGTCAGAGAATCGGAAGCAATTGATCAGCGAAGTGGAGTTTCGGCCCGCTTTGCAATTGCTTGCGTCGAAGAATTATCTGGGGCGGCGCTGCGACGGGCAGCCATTGCCGGGGATGATCAACCCGTTGCTCGGATCGGTGATTTAATCGATGTGGTGCCATCGCTGCGCGGCAAAGTTGAATTTGATGTAACCGAAGAAGGATATGAAGAAGAGACGTTGGTATTGCTTGCTCGGCAGGCAACGGCCGAGTCGTGGCGTATTCATTTGGGTGGCCAAAGCACGCGCACATTTTTAACAAATTTAGTGGAATGGTTTGATGCTGGAAATACTTTGGCTACATCTGATGTCATGAGCAGTAAAGATATTTTGTCGGCGATTGGCCCAATGGAGGGACTCGGTGCAATTGTTTCATCGGCTGAAGATGGCATGGTTGAATCCGCTGGTCTAACGGCAGCTTGTATTGAATTTGCCGCCGAAGGTTTGTGGCTAACACGTCGCATTGATAAAGATGAGAGTGGCAAAGTAGTTACATATGCCGGTACTCCCCCAAAAAATAATCCGGTAGTGGAAAACTAAAAAATGAGCCGCGCTCGTCCATCTCTATATCGCCGCTTTCGGGGTGGTCCAGATCCACTTGCCCGGCGAGCCGATGCGGGTGGGGCTGTTGATGAAATTGGAAAAAAGATCTTGCAAGGCCAATCGGTGCAAGAAGCGTTGCGTGAATTTATGCGATCAGGTGGCCAAGATCGAAAAGGGCTTGCTGAAATGGCGCGCCAGTTACGGGAAAAACGAAAAGAACTTCGTGAATCTGGACAGATGAATGGATTGCTCAGCGATCTGCGCGAGATGTTAGACAAGGCCGTTGATCTAGAACGTGCCGCCCTATTTCCAGATCCATCTGATGATGCACGTTTTGCCGAATCTGTTTTAGATGCATTGCCAAACGATGTGCCCCGCGCCCTAACCGAATTAAGCAAATACGATTGGAAATCTGCCGAGGCGGCCGAACTCTTTAAGCAGATAGAAGATCGGTTGCGCAAAGATGTGATTGATCAACAGTTTGCTGGCTTAAGTCAAGCAGCCCAAGATATGTCCGACCCACAAGTCCAAGCTGCAATGAAGGAGATGATTCAAGATCTCAATGCCTTACTTGAGGCAAACCTTGCTGGTGCGGCGACCAATGAAGATTACAAAGAGTTCATCGAAAAACATAAAGAGTTTTTTCCGGATGCGCCTGAAACGTTAGATGAATTTATCGATGATTTAGCCCGTCAGTCGGCGGCTATGCAGCGCATGCTTGCTTCAATGAGCCCCGAACAACGGGCCGAATTAGCCGAAGCCATGGCACAGGCCCTTGAAGGGATGGGATTAGAAGATGAGATGGCACAACTGCAAAAAAATCTTCAGATCCTTCGACCTGAATTTTCTCGCCAACGAGGTGCTGGGCTAACTGGCGAGGCATCACTTGGGCTACCTGATGCAACCCGCGCACTTGCCGAACTATCTGATCTAGAGAATTTGATGTCGCAGTTATCTGATGCCGAAGAGTTAGCTGATTTTTCACAGATCGATCCAGATGCATTAGAGCGAATGTTGGGCCGGTCGATGCGCGATGATTTGGCTGCGCTAGAAAAAATGCAACGTGAATTAGTAGAGCAGGGATTTTTCCTTGGCGAAGGTGAAAGCCTGCGCCTTAGCCCAAAGGCGGTTCGCCGAATTGGCCAGGCTGCCTTGCGGGAAGTCTTTGATCAGATAAGTGGTTCAGAACGTGGCGATCATGACAATTTAGATGCTGGCGCTGCTGGTGAACCAACTGGTACGCATCGGCCATGGCAATTTGGTGATGACAAAGCAATTGATGTTGTGCGATCTGTTCAAAACGCATCGCTGCGCCGAGTCACAACTGGTTCTAGCAAATTAATTGATCCAGATGATTTTGCCGTTGCCGAAACTGAAAGTGTTTCGCGCGCAGCCATTGCCTTGTTAGTTGATCAATCTTCATCCATGGATGCAAATGGAACGTGGAGTGCGGCCAAAACTATGGCCTTGGCACTGCATGCTTTAACGGCATCGAAATATCCATTAGATGCGCTGCAAGTAATTGGTTTTGCAAATTTGGCCAGGGTAGTAGATCCCATGGAGATTCCAGATTTACAAGCAAGTTATGTTCCGGGAACTAATTTGCAACACGCACTGATGTTGGCGGGACGGTTTTTAGATCGCCATCCGGGGACGCAGAAGATTGTGATGGTCGTAACCGATGGTGAACCAACTGCGCACTTAGATGGCAGCGGTGGGGCTTGGTTTGATTGGCCACCTTCGCAAGAGACTATCGCCGAAACCGTTGCCCAAATCGATGCCATGACTCGGCGCAAAATTGTAATTTCCTGGTTTCGACTTGGCGATGAACCACGATTAGCTCGTTTTCTGGATGCAATGGCCCGGCGAAATGGCGGAAAGGTTTTAGCACCGGCAACTGATCGATTAGGTGACTATGTCATCAGTGATTACGTACGGGCACGAAATCGTGCCGGCTAAAACCTTATTAGTGAAATAGTTAGGTAAATCTGTAGTTAAACTCCGTCATGGAGGATTCGCATAGCGGCCGAGTGCGCGCGTCTCGAACACGCGTAGACGAGAGTCTCGAGGGTTCAAATCCCTCATCCTCCGCTCGTTTTACTAGCTTCGCCTGAATCACGCATTTATGTTTGATCGCTTTGAGGTTACATAACGACTGAGTGCCACTATTTGGTTTGGCACCTTGGGCAAAAATGTGAAGAGCGATTGCCAAAAGCGATTCGTTTAATGGGGCGGCCACATCGTGGGCATGGTTTACCGGTTTGGCCATAGGCAGCTAAGGATTGATCAAAGAATCCGCTTTCGCCATTTACGTTTATATACATGGCATCAAATGAAGTTCCGCCAAGTGCTAACGCCTCACTCATGACTTCGGCGGCGTAATCGACAAGGGAAGTAACTTTGCGAGCGCTTAATTGATTCGATGGTGTTTCGGGGTGAATCTTTGCTCGCCATAATGATTCATCGGCATAGATATTTCCAACACCGCTCATTATTTCTTGGTTCAAAATGATGGATTTAATCGCCGCTTTGCGAGATCTAATCTGGGTTATTACCGCTTGCTTATCGAAGTTTGGATCAAATGGATCAAGGGCTATGTGTGTGGCCGGGGCAGCGATGCCATTTACCAGCGGCTCGATAGATAACCAACCAAAGGTGCGTTGATCAACAAACATCAGTTCACGGCTTCGCAGGCCCCGGGAAAGATTAAAGCGAGCGCGCACATGTTTTGCCGCTGGTCGATCTGGGTGGGCGACTAGAAATTGGCCAGACATTCCAAGGTGGGCGACTAAGACTTCGTCGCGGTTAAGGGTGAACCATAAAAACTTACCGCGGCGATTAACGGCCGAGATCTTTGCGCCAACTAGGTTATGCAGCGGGGCAAGTGATGTTGGCTTAAGTGCGCGAGCGTGAAAATCTTGGGCCGATCTAATGGTGTAGCCCTGTACAAGTTCGACTAGCCCTCTTCGAACGGTTTCAACTTCGGGTAATTCAGGCATCAGCGATTCGAGATAAATAAAACTTTGCCACTATCAGTGGTAGCAACCATGGTGCCATCTGGCATTAGCTCTAAATCACGGATGCGCTCGTTTACATCGACAGATGTAATGGTGCCAACTTGATTAGGGGCAATTAGTTCGATGAAGATTAAAAGCTTTGCAACCAACGTACCCATGACGATCTGAGATTGCCTTTCTTTCCACAACGGACCAGCGGGCAGTTGAATCAGCTCGGTCGTTGCAACTGATGGATCCCAATAGTGCAGTGGTTTTTCATAACCGGCATGGGTGCCAGTACTTGTCGGGCTGACATAGTCGCCGTCGCCGTAAGGTTTTCCGTAAGTAACAAAGGGCCAACCGTAATCCTTGCCTTGCTTGATTAAATTCAGCTCATCTCCCCCGCTTGGGCCATGTTCCGAGATATATAGCGATTTTCCAATTCTTACAATCCCTTGCGGATTGCGATGACCTTGTGAAATCTGCACAATCGATTTAGCAGTTACTTTAAAGACGCCACCTAGCCAGACGCGGGCAGATCTTTGGTTAATCTTTGGAAAGCCAAGGTCGCCAGTTGTTAAGTAAACGGTTTTGCTATCAATGACTTCGATTCGCCCAGCTGCATGTTGCACGGCGCTAATGGGTACGCAGGGCTTGCCCTGAAACCAGCGTTCGCGTTTTTGAATGGATTGTTTTGTTTTATTTAGTGTGTAGCGAAACACAACCAGACGAACACATTCGGGATTTAAAGTTAATTGTGGATAGGAAATGAGTAATTCAGCGGTGATGGCATCTTCTTGCAAAACTGCGATATCGGTGGGGGCGTGGCGAGAATCGCGAATGCGCTCACTTTGTTTCATGACCTTGCCAACTGTTGTTAATTTATTTTGGGAATACATAAAGAGTGTGTCACCGCGCAGGCCACCACCCAAAAGTAGTGAGCCATCTTTTAATACCGCCAGGGCCGCCCCGCGAGTTCCTTCTACTTGAATCTCTGGCAAATCAACTTCTTGAATTGCTAAATTAATTTCGTTAGCTTTTGCCGACGGGTTTGTGGCCATTACAAGTGGAATCGCAATAATTACAGCCGCTAGCGCGCTTTTAGTAATTCGAAACCAGGCTGGAGAATTCATAGGCAAAATCTAGTTGCTAGGGCTTTAACTTGCCACGCCAGGCCGAAAAAGATTTCACTGATCCTGCGTGTGGCAAACGCAGCCATAGGTACGGATGGATTTCGGCTAGGTTATTGAATTTATTAAAGCTGGGAACTGGTGCGTGCGTGATAGCAACTGCATTTTCGCTGGCAAATGTGTATGGGTTACCGATGTAAACCTGCAGGTTGCGCCGCTTTGCCAGGTCTTGCAAAGTCTCTAGGTAAAAGTAAATCCGTTTGCTAGATAGTTGCAGCTTGGTAAGTGCAGCCTCGTTAAAAACAAAGACAACGGGCAGGTCTGGGTTGGCGGTTAAGGCCGGGTCGCTATCCCCCAGTGAATCAATAGTTAGCATGACGTATTCGGGGGTGCGGTTTTTAAACGGAGTTAACGGGCCAGTTGTTGCCGATGGGTCAGGGTCGGCGGCAAGAAGTGAATCTGGCGTGACATCTTCTAACGGCAACACATCTTTAAACTCTTGAATCGGGCAGGCTTTTTTCAATGAACATTTAAAACATAAACCTGGCGCACGATTTTCTACTTGCCAGCGGGCAAAGCCGTATGGCTTGCCAGTTGCAGATCCAACTGTCCATTGCCAACCCGAAAGATTTGCCGCGCGCGAGCCATCGAGCAAGTTTTGATACATCCGTTCTTGCCCCAGCAACCAACCAGCTTCGTTGCGAACGCTCCATTGCGAGGCTAACCACATGCGCGCTTGGTTAACGATCCAGCCTTGGGTTTCTAATTCATCAACGACCGAATCAACACAAGCCATGCCTTTTGGCCAACCATCGTCTTCGGTATTCCAATTTTGTTCATAACGCAGATTGTGAAAAAGTCTGGTGCCAATGCGGGCATATAAATGTCGGGTGTATTCCTGCCACATTAATTCATCTTGAAATTTTTCTTTATCGGCAAACGGCGCTGCCTTTACTGCCCGCCATGCTTGCGGCAAAGTAATTAGATTGTGTCGAATATATGGTGACAACATTGTGGCACCGCGAGTGTTAACGGGTTGAACTTGGGAACGCTTTTTGGCATAACCCTTAACATCTAAATTAGCCAACGCTTCATCTGCTGCGCTTTGTCCGCCTTGAATATCGCTGCGACCACCTCCGCTGTGTAGACCTTGAAAGTGTTCTTCTAATAGGTCTACTAAATCGCCCGTTACATCAATTGATTGCACGAGCAAAATCTACAAGGCCTTTGCTATTTTCGCAGTGCCTTAACGATTGCCCAAGCCCAGTAAATTAATCCAAATTGCAGCGGCAAGCGGGCATAGGCAATAAGTGGGTATGGCATTGCGCGAGAGCTCCAGTCGATCGCCATTTTTATGTTTGCTGGATATACGGCAATAAATAATGCGATTGCGCCATACGCGGCTAATAAACGAACTGGTGTGGCACCGATTTTTAATGACATCGGAGTTAGTAATGCAATACCGATAATAATTTCAGCTAGGCCGCTGAGATAAACCCACAGTCGTGGGCCACCCGGCAAGAAGGTTGGAACAATTGCATCAATTCCCTTGGGATAAATAAAGTGCGCGATTCCGGCGACGAGTAAAACGATGCCCATCGAGCGACCAACAGTTGCAATATTCATGGCGAAAGCCTATTTCTTCTTTTCTGAGAAAGGAGCAACCTTGCTGCCTACGACCAGCGCCGCCCCGATTAAAACCAGGTTCTTAATAATGTACTGGCCCTCAAGAGTCAGATCAAAGGGAAAATTAGTGAAACAGATTTCTGGACGCAGAATCAGAGGCAGGAATGTGCCAGGCATCTGGAGTGCTAGTAAAAAAAGCCCAACTCGGGTCAGAGGTGTGTAGATCAGACAAATACCAATCAGGATTTCCCAATAACCGAGGATTGGAATGAAGATATTGGGGTCAAACCAGTAGACGGTCTTTGCAATTAAATCATTAGCGGGACTGTTGCCAAAGGGCTTTAATGCGCCAAACCAGATAAAGATGATAGCCAGGCTGTAACGAAGAATCGGTAACGAGACTTTGTCTAGATACTTAATGATGACGTTATCGATCGTGTTTAGGTTTAGCGACTTTGATGAGAGCTTCATATCTGTCTCCCGGCATCTTCTTCTAAAGTGAGAATCACTTTAGCCAAGTGTCTCACAACAAAAGTGAGATTTTAATACCCCAGGAGTGCGGTTGCTTACTTTTTCCCGATCGCCTTTTTTAGATCAAGATACTCCTCACATTTGACGCCGCACAAGGCTTTTAACTTTGCCAAATTCTTTTTAGCCAAGGGAACTTTTTTCATCACAATAAATAATTCACCCTGATATTCAAGTGCGCCTAAATGCTTTGGGTTAATCGATAGCGCTTTAGTGTAATAAGTCGCAGATGACGAATACATCTTTAACTTACGAGATGTAAAGCCAAGTAAATTATTGACATCGGCATCGTTGGGAAACTCTTTATTAACTTCGATCAAAGCCGCACGAGCAGTTTTAAAATCTTTAGCTTCCACAAACTCTCTGATAGTGACCATTTCCGTGGAAAGCAATTTCGCAGTTGGAGCTGCAATCACAACAGGCGTTGGCGTTGGCGTTGGCGTTGGAGTTGGAGTTGGTGTAACTATCACGACAGGTGTTGGAGTAGGGGTTGGAGTTGGGGTTGGTGTTGCGGTTACAACAGGTGTTGGAGTTGGGGTTGGTGTTGCGGTTACAACAGGTGTTGGAGTTGGGGTTGGTGTTGGAGTCGGAGTTGCTACTGGTGCAGGTGTTGGTGCACCAGAATCAGCTGCGAAAGAAATTGATATTGGGGAAAGCGCAATTACCAAAGCAAGAATTAAAGAGCGACGCACCATTACGTTTTTCAATTCATTTACTCCTTATTAATTTAATTAGCTGGTTCGAGGGCAGGTGTTGGCACGCTCGGCACTTCCATCGGCTGCGTCTCGCGCTCACGACGAACTACTCGATCTGGCTCACCAATTTCAGCCATAGTCATACCTTCCGCTAAGAGAACCCAAATTTATCACCGCCCCCGAAATCTGGCATGGCAGAAATGGGCCTTACCTTTTCCATCTAACGTAAAACGCTATGCCCGTGTTTAATTGGCACATGATCGTAGCCCAGTGGCGCAGACGTTTCATCAAGACTCTGCGGATCTACCCATTTGTGGTGCTTGGCCTGCTTGCAGTGACTTTTCAATTGGGTGGTTTCGAAGGTGGCGAAGGTGCGCCTATTTCTCAGCAAGTAATAAAAATAGCCTCATATTTTTTTATTGGAGTTGCACCCGTTGTTGCGATTATTGGTTTTTATCTCATCGGCCGAGCTGGTGATGCGGAGTTTCTCAATAACACTACTAACCAAGACAAGTTTGCTTACGGCGATGCCTTTGCCGTTCCCAGCGAGGAAATGCATGGATTCAAGTTGGCATTTCTTACTGGCCGGATACCAACCTTCACAGGACTAACCGGTGACATCTACTCCGCTGATGCCAGCGCGGTCTGCACTAAAGATGCTGAACACACGCCCCCGGTAATCAATTGTGAATGTGGTTTTTATGCCTACAAAGATTTTGATGATGCGCTTTTTGAACGCTCGGTTAATCCGGGCTCTTTCTTATTAGATGTTGATCTTTATGGCTTGGGCTTTGTCTATCGCCGTGGATATCGCGCTGAAACACAAGTGGTAAATAAATTAACAATTCCCAAGCGTTGTATGCGCTGTAAAACTTTACCGGCTAAAGTTTTTGTTACCTCTTTCAAATTGGGGCTTGGCAATTTCACCTGGTGGCAGTGGCAAGTTCGGTGCGGTCTTTGCAGCAGTGGCGTTAAAGCAAAAGACACCATGAGTTTTGATGAGATGGCCCAGGCGCTAAAGGTGGCAATTTCCTAAATCAAGATGCTAACCCAGTCAGTTTCTGAGTGTGAACTGAGTACAACTAGAGGTGAATATTTGAAATTCCTTGCATTTTGCAAGATATGACTACTTTCGAGATGCGGTGTTATGCCCCGCAATTTACCCTTTACCGGGGCAATTAGATCCCAACGAGAGGGAGCAAGATATGAAGACTATGCGTCGCGGAGTAATTGTCGCATTCGCAATGGCAGCAGCGTTGACTCTGTCAGCATGCAGCAGTTCAACAGAGGAAGCAGCAGTTGAAGAAACAACGAAGGTTGGAACAATTGTTGATGTCGCAGTTGCTACCGATGGATTTGCAACATTAGTTGCAGCACTAACAGCAGCTGATCTAGTGGAGACACTAAGCGGCGAAGGTCCATTCACAGTATTTGCACCAACGGATGCAGCATTTGCTGCGCTTCCAGCTGGTGTACTAGATGCATTGTTGCTTCCAGAAAATAAGGCAACACTTGTAAAGATTCTGACATACCACGTTGTATCAGGCATGGTCATGGCAGCAGATGTAACAGATGGCGATGTGCCAACAGTTGAAGGTCAAACTGTAAAGCTTTCAACAATGGGTGGCGTTACTGTTAACGGTGCCAATGTTGTAATCGCAGATGTTATGGCAAGCAACGGTGTCATTCACGCAATTGATGCAGTGATCTTGCCACCAGATGTTGATGTAACACCATTTGTAACTAAGTAAGTAAAGCGCGAACTTAGCGCGTATAAGTTAATGCAGGTGGCCGTCTCTAACGAGGCGGCCATTGTGCATTTAAGCGTCGGGAGTAGTGCTTTCGGCAAGTTGGGCAGCCACAATTCCATAGCCGGTTTTATTTGGCGCAACTAACTCTTTTTTACTTTGCACAGCCAGTAAATAGAAAACGTAGTACGTGGTATTGGCACGATCGATTATTTCCACGGCCAGACTGACAGATTTGCCCTCGGTTTTGCACTCAACGATTGCAAAGGTTTTGGCATCACCTAAGAAGGCATAACCCTGAGTAATGATGTTAGTGAAATCTTTTACGGATACACCGGCGCGAAAGGAAGCAGCTGAATACGAGCGCGCGGTTTTAAAATTCTGTTTTGCAATAGCCTGACTTTGGCCTCTAACGGTGGCTAACGCGTTTTTCTTCACGGTCGAAGAGCAGTTGGTTCCATCTTCGGGATTTTTTACCGCGTTTGCCGTTGGTATCGAAGTTGCAACAAGCAACACGGCAGTTATAAATGCACCAAGGCCGGCTCGCAGTTTCATAGGTAAAGTCTAATCTCAGAAGTGGGTTTTAGTCGCCCAAGCCTTCGTAGTTGGCGAAAGCCCAAAAATCAATTTCATCTAAGTCAACAACTTTCATGCCGTGGTTGGCAAAGATTCCGGCGATCTGTGCGCGATGTTCAGTCGCGTGGTGAATGGCTTGAGTCAATATCGTTTCGCGGTTACGGCGAATCTGCCTACCTTCCCAATTCGTAAATTCAACAAAGCCAATTGGGTTTTTGGCCGCTTCACGAAGACGGGCATCGAAAGTTGCCGATAAATGTTTTAATTCAACGACTTCTTTATTATTTGTTGGAACTTGAGTTGGGATATCGCCCGTTCCATCTAGGAGGTCGGCATAACGTGAAGCAGTTAAATGTTCCAAAATTTCGGCAACGGTCCATGTGTCATTTGGTGCTGACATTTTAAGGCTGCTATCTGGCTGGCTAGCGATTTGATCAAAAACATATGCATTAGCCCAGGCCATATGACGAAATAATCGGTCAGTTACTAAATCCATGGCGCCAATATAGCGATTGGGCTTGCTCGGCTGTGGTGCTACACCTACCCTTTACCCAAGGGCTAATTGGCCAGACTCATTGGAGAAAGAGGTGCATACATGGATCAACTTGAACTGTTAAAGCTTTCAACAATGGGTGGCGTTACTGTTAACGGTGCCAATGTTGTAATCGCAGATGTAATGGGTAGCAACGGTGTCATTCACGCAATCGATGCAGTGATTTTGCCACCAGATGTTGATGTAACACCATTTGTAACTAAGTAATCTATTTCGCAAAAATAATGCTAAGTAGATAAAGAATTACAGTAAGTCAAAATAGCCGCCTCAGTTGGGGCGGCTATTTTGTTATTATTAAACTTTAAAAATTAATTAGATTTAACTACCGATGCCCGACCAGATTCCAATCGTGCAATTGGCACTCTAAATGGTGAGCAAGAAACATAGTCAAGGTCAAGTGAGTGGAAGAAATGAATGCTTCGAGGATCTCCACCATGCTCACCACAGATACCTAATTTGAAATCGCTGCGTACTTCGCGTGAAAGCTCAACAGCTTTACGAACTAAAATCCCAACACCGGCTTCATCCAGTGATTCAAAGGGATTAAAGGGTAGGAGTTCTAGGTCAAGGTAACGTGGCAAAAATGTTGATTCCACATCGTCGCGACTAAAAGCCCACGTTAATTGAGTTAAATCATTGGTACCAAATGACATAAAGTCAGAATGAATACCCATTCGATCGGCAGTAATTGCTGCTCGTGGAGTTTCAATCATCGTTCCGATTGGCATTTCAATGACTTGATTAGTGCCTTTGAAAGTTTGTGCGATCTCTTCTTCAAGAGTTTCACGTAAGTACAAGAGCTCACGTTGGGTTGAAACAAGCGGAATCATCACCTCTGGCTTTGGATCGAACCCAAGTTTTTTTACCTCAAGTGCGGCGTGAACAAGTGCGCGTACTTGCATCTTGTATAGATCAGGAATCAAAATTCCAAGACGCACACCACGTAAACCAAGCATTGGGTTTGATTCATGTAGACGCCGAACCGCGGCAAATAATGCTTTTTCGCGGGCTGGAATTTCCTCTCCCAATGCTTCACTTCGAGCCATCTGAGAACTTAGGTCAACTAGTGATGGTAAAAATTCGTGCAGGGGCGGATCCAGTAAACGAATTGTGACTGGTAATCCCGACATCGCCATCATGATTCCGACGAAATCTGCCCGCTGTAGCGGCTCCATCTCAGCTAGAACCCCACGCTGAACATCTTCGTTTTCAGCTAAAACCAAACGCTCAACATAACTGCGTCGCTCACCCAAGAACATATGTTCAGTTCTGCACAGTCCCACACCTTGTGCGCCCAGAATACGAGCACGAATTGCATCCTCTGGAGTATCAGCATTTGTACGCACCTGAAGTTTGCGGCGTAAATCTGCATGCGTCAATATGATGTGAACAGCTTTGACAACTGGGGATGCTTCGTCGCTTTCAGCCGAAACTCGTCCTTCAAGATAAGAGGTAACGGTCGAGGCAACAACTGGAACCGCGCCTAGATAAACAATTCCAGATGTTCCATCGATAGAGATAATGTCACCTTCATGAATTGTGTGACCTCCCACCGTAAATAAATTTGCCCGTTCATCGACCGAGATTGAATCTGTTCCACAAATCGCAGTTTTTCCCATTCCACGCGCGACTACCGCGGCGTGAGAAGTCTTGCCGCCACGACTTGTCAAGATTCCTTCAGCTGCAACCATTCCTACAAGGTCATCAGGACTTGTTTCGCGCCGAACCAAAATTACTTTTTTGCCAGCCTTGCTCATGTCAAAAGCACGCTTTGAGTCGAACACGGCTTCACCTACCGCGGCGCCAGGGGAGGCTGGGATACCGCGTGCAATCTCAACGAGGGAACCTCTCGTATCAAATTGTGGGAACATCAACATTGCTAATTGATCGCCACTTGTGCGCCCTAATGCTTCATCCATCGTGATGATGCCTTCTTCAACAAACTGCAAGGCGATACGAAAAGCAGCTTCAGCGGTGCGCTTACCAACGCGCGTTTGTAAAATATATAACTTGCCGCGTTCGATTGTGAATTCGATGTCACATAGATCTTTGTAATGTGATTCGAGCATCACCATAATTTTTTCTAACTCTGCATGCACGCGAGGCTCAATCACGCCAAATTCATCCAGCGACATAGGGGTGCGAATACCCGCAACTACATCTTCACCCTGCGCTTTTTGTAAATAATCTCCGTATGAACCGATCTCACCATTAGATGGGTTTCGTGTAAAGGCTACGCCAGTACCCGAATCATCGCTGAGATTTCCAAAGACCATAGATTGAATATTTACGGCAGTGGCGAGATCGGATGGGATTCGCTCGCGGCGACGATAAAGCGTTGCGCGCTCTGAATTCCACGATTTAAAAACAGCTTCAATCGAATCGATTAAGTGTTCCCGTGGATCAGTTGGAAAATCTTTACCGGTTATAACTTCAATCACTTTGATAAACCCGGCGGCAAGTGCTTGCAGGCCATCTGTATCTAAATCTTGAATATTTTCAACGCCATGCGCAGCCAAAATTCGAAGTTGAACTTTGTGGAACTCTTCTGGCTCAACATCACATACAATTTTTCCGTACATTTCAACGAAACGGCGATATGAATCCCATGCAAAGCGTGGATTACCCGAAGTTTCAGCCATTGATTGTGCGACTTCTGGTGTTATTCCAACGTTGAGTACGGTTTCCATCATGCCGGGCATAGAAAATTTTGCACCTGAGCGAACTGAAACGAGAAGGGGATTTTTCACTCCTCCAAAAGTTTTACCTAACTCCTTTTCTAAAGCGGTCAGGGAGTCATTGATTTCATTTCGCAGGCCATTTGGAAATTGGCCGGTTTTTAAATATTCACGGCAAGCCGTTGTCGCAATGGTGAATCCTGGTGGTACCGGTAAGCCGATTCGAACCATCTCCGCTAAGTTCGCGCCCTTACCGCCAAGTAAATCTTTTTGTGACATATCTCCAGAGGTGAAAGGGTAGATATGTTTTTGGGAGCCAGTGTTTTCTACTTTGTCGGTTGACTTTGGAAGTAGAACTGTCATTTTTTTTCCACCTTATTTTTATTTATGAAAGTCTCGAGTTTGCGTGATTGAAGCAGTGATCTCTTCAGATTAAAGTTGTTCAAGTTAGTTCCTTTCAATTACGCGCAACTTCCCAAGCATACTTTAACCCTTAAATATTGAGACTTAAAGCGGCCAAGGCTCCGTTTACGATTGAGCCCGAATCTAAATCATGGATTTTATAAAGATCTGTTATCGTTCCCGATTGCCCGAATGAATCGACCCCCATAGAGACCTGTGGCATTCCCATTGCCGAACCCAACCAGGCAAGGGCGTGCGAGGATCCATCATGGACCGAAACAATCGGTGCTCGCTCCATAAATATCGGCCGCATGGAGCCAGGGAAGGATGGGGTTTGAGCGGTTTTAATACTTTGCTTTAAGGTGCGCTGCCAACTTCCATACAGACGGCCAGCAGAAGTAATGTCAACGACATGAGCCACAACACCCTCGGCGGCAAGTTCGCGAGCGGCAGCTAATACCTCGGGCATTACCGAACCGGTTCCAACGAGATAGACAACCGGCGCGTTTTTCTCAATCTGGTTTCCTTCTACATGTTCTCGTCCATCAACAAGCAAATATGCACCAGCTAGAACTTGTGACCGAAGAACTGCATCACCTAATCGGGCTTGTGCTTTAATGAAAGGATCTTGGTCAATCATGCGGGTCGTTAATCGGAAATAAAATGCGAGTTCGGCAGGGCGAAGATCTGGAGTGGAGTCAATTTTGCCACCTCCAACATGTGCAATCGCATCACATAACAACCAATTCAGTGCCTGCGCAAAAGCTGGCTCCATTAAGACAACTCCGGGAATTTCCATTCCAACTGACGGTGTGATTGTGGATTGATGAGCCCCGCCTTCTGGTGCCAATGTGATTCCTGAAGGGGTTCCGGCGACAATGAATTTTGAACCTGAATAGACTCCATAAATAAAGGCATCGAGGCCACGCAAAACAAATGGATCGTACACAGTACCAATTGGGATTAAAGGTTGATTGGAATGATCACCCGATAGGCCTAACATAGCAAGCAACATGAAAAGGTTCATCTCCGAGATGCCAAGTTCAATGTGTTGACCAGTAGGTCCTTCAGCCCATTTTAAGATTGGGTCTTCATTCCAACGCCGTTTTTCTTGTGGATGAAAAACGCCAGTGCGGTTAATAAAACCAATTAAATTTGTTGATGTGGCTACATCTGGCGCAGTAGTTACGAGATAAGGCTTGATCGTTTCATTTTTTGAAATTTCAACGAGCACACGACCGAAAGCTTCTTGGGTCGAAGTTAATCCAGTGCTTTTAATATCTGTCGTAATTGGAAATTGAACTTCAATTTTCTTTTTTTCTTCAATTCGCTTCAAGGCCGCACTCCGACCGACCAAAAACTGGCCCGCCACTGTCTGGGTATCGAATCCATCCCACTCTGAGGTTAAATCCAAACCGCTAGTAACTCGAAGTGTGGCAATTTGTTCAGTCGTCATTTGAAGTGAATGATTTCTAGGATCTCCCGCAAAGGGAAGTCCCCAACCTTTAATGGTGTAGGCAAAGACAACACTTGGTCGACTTGTTTCGGCATCGCAAGATTCAAAAACCTCGATCAAAGCTTCAAGGTTGTGTCCGCCAAGATCAGAAAGGATTTCAAAGAGCTCGATATCGTTATAGCGTTCGAGGAAACGAGAAACCTCTTTCGGAGCACCATCTAGAAAACGAGCACGTCGATCTTCTAATTTTTGTGCGTACAAAGACTGATACTGCTCATTAGGGATTTCATCAAACCATTTTTTAAACTCTTCACTACCAGGTTCTTGAAATACTTGCTTGAGTTTGGTCCCGTACTTGACTTCTATTACTTGCCATCCGGCAGCTTCAAATTGTGCGCGCCATTGGGCGATACGTACTCCTGGAATAACGCGATCTAGAGATTGCCGGTTAAAGTCGACCACCCACATCACATTTCCAAGTGCATGTGTTGCTGGATCGGCTATTGCCTCCCAAACGTTGCCTTCATCGAGTTCGGCATCACCAATGATTGCGATAAATCTAGATTCTGGACGCTTTCCAAATTGTGAATCAATGTACCGTCGAGTTACACCGGCAAAGAGTGGAGCGGCGGCGCCTAACCCCACCGATCCAGTTGAAAAATCGATTCTATCTGGGTCTTTTGTGCGTGATGGATAACTTTGAAGTCCACCGGCCTGACGCAAAGTGGTGAGATATTTTTTATCCAAGTCGCCCAATAGGTATTGAATAGCGTGAAATACAGGTGATGCATGTGGCTTAACCGAAACTCGATCTTCGGCATTAATGTGGTGAAAATAGAGCGCAGTCATTATGGAGAGCATCGATGCACTTGATGCTTGATGGCCACCAACTTTTAACCCATCAAGATTCTTGCGGTCATGATTTGCGTGATCAATTATTCTCATCGCTAACCAAAGAACACGAGACTGAACCTGCTCTAATAGTGCAATAGCATCTTTACTAATTGCCATAAAAGCAACACATTCCTTTACCGTTGGGTTACGTTATTGCTAGATCTTCTCGCTTGAGCCTGCTTTTAATCCGATAAAGATTTGGATAACAGCTAATCCCACTGGGAAAAGTAAAGCCGACTGCCAGCTATCAGTCAAAGTAAAAAGTAATCCAAGAATGATCGGTGAAGTAGTTGCCATGAAGTAACCAATGCACTGAACCATGATGGATAAGGTTTTAGTGTCCTCGTCATTGCTAGCTTTAAATACAACTAGATATAAGGAAAGTGAAAATGTGACGTAAAGGCCTAAATTGTAAAGAATTACCCATAGCCACAGGCGTGGACCAGTGTCCGAAGCAATTGCTAAGTATGCAAGTCCAATCAGAATTGAAAAGGTAACTAAAATTGCTCTAAAGTCTTTGCCACGTGATGCAAAGTGTGGGACGAAAAGGCTTAAGAGTGCGGCAACTATGGTTGAAACCGCGACCAAATAACCGGTTTCCACTAGAGGCATTCCCTTTGACACCAAAGCCGTTGGAAGCCATGTTGCTGATGCGTAGTGAATCATATTTAAAATTCCGAAGAATAAGGTCAGTGACCAAGCCTTCTTATTTCGAAGAAGCGGACTCTTCCAAAAATTAGGAACAGGCTGAGGGGCGATTTTGATCGACGAACGCGGAATCTTAAGCCACCACCAGATTGTAGAAACTATTCCTACAGCTAACCATGGCGCCATGGATAAGCGCCATGACAATGAGGTTAGTTCAGACAGTGGAACAGTGATTGCTAGTGCAACCGCAGCAAAAGATGCCATGATCGCGGCATACGTTCCGGTAAGTAAGCCGGCATTGCCTGAATGATTTTCACGAACCCACACTGGCAGCATGAAATTTAGGACTGCTACGGCTATACCAAGCGTGATTGAGAAGAGAAGAATTGAAACAATTCCAAAAGTAGTGCGCAAGAATAGTGATGCCGTAAGCAGCGAAACCGCCACAGCAATGATCCGATTTGTATCGGCTAAATTAATAATTCTGCCCATAAAGAGAGCGGTCAGAGAGAAACAAAGTAATGGAGCGGCCGCGAGAATAGATTCAGTGAAGACGCTAATCCCATACTCACGTTGAAGTATCGGCAAAAGTGGCCCAATTAAAATGAGCCCGGCACGCATATTGACGGCTACGATAAAAATCGGAATACCAGTTTTGATTGTTTTAAACATGGGCCGAAAGTACTCTAAATCACACCATACTGCAATGAGGCTAACGGCTAAAAAATAAAGCTAAAAGCCTAACGATATTTAATTGTTCGAAAAATTAAATTGATGATGAAAGCGACGACGTATCCAATTAGCGAATTTAAAACAATAGTCGTTACGTAAATACTTGGCCAGAAGAGAGTAAATAAAAGAGCGATGAATAACCCTAGAAAACCAAATTTCGAGGCTGCTCTTGGATTAGAGATTGGTCTTTTACGCATATACAAAGAATATCAAATTGAACCGCCAATGTCATTCAACTTTGCACCTTTATGCTGAGGGTATAACTGCCGCTCTTTGAAAAAATGAAAGCCGACGAGCCCTCTTTGAGAACACCGGTTATTTCGGGGGTAACTGGCAAAAGCCAGCCGCCTGGATAATCCCATGAATGTAATTCAATTAATTGGGTAGATTCGAGTCGGAGAAGAAAGAGTTCTCCCACATAAAGTTCAAATTCCTCTTGTAGAAACTCAAAAATTATCCTGGAATCAAGCTCGGCTAGTTCATTGTGAACTGGAGTTTCAACTAGATAACCCTTGGCTAAGCGAGCAGTGCGCAACCTCCTACGAATTTCAGAGGCACCATCTTGATTGATACTACAAACAACGTGCGACATTGAGACTCAAAAAATTACGCACTCAGCAGTTAATCAACAAAAGGGTCCATTGTTTTTTCATGAGGGTTTGGCAAACCATTCTCCTTGAAAAAGTTCCGTCCAGGAATTCCCCATCCAAGAAAAAAATCACCAACGACCTTACATAGAACTACGTTCACTTGATTGACAGTTTCAATCGTTGCCCGGCCACGTTCTTCGGCAATTTCCCGAAATTTTGAAATCTGATCGGGTTCGGCAAACAGTAGGTCTTCTGGGCCTGGATTACGGTCAATGATGGTTGAAATTAAAGCCATCCGAGCTTCTTCACCAAGGAAAGTAATCTTTCGCCCATCGTCTCCATCAAACTCAATAGTCAGTGGGCTACTTTTGAAATTTGGCACAAGTTTTCCATTGATGTCGAGACTTCCCGCATCCTTGACTTTAATTGTTTCAATCTCGTCAAAGGTAAGCCCCGTGCCGACAAGACTGAGCATCAAGAGGCGAGCAGTTGGGTCGAAATCTCCATTTGTTGAATTGGCGATATGCGTCTTGCTTCGGGCGGTGAAGGCATTTTCCCAAACAACGTCCACGCCGTTAAAAGTCCACCAAAGTTTTGGCCCAAAGAGCAAGGAGGTAATTTGCAGCTGAGTTAAATCTTCATGCAAACCTATATATTTTTGTAGTAGAAATTCTGCATAGACCAAATCTTTTTTGCCGTGTCCTAGGGCCGATGGAAGATCTCCATCACAGACTTCACGAGCAAAGCGATCAATGGTCGTGACCGCATTTCGAATCCATAGACCGGGCTTTTGAACCCGCTCGGCTAAAATCTTTGCGACAGTCATGACGCTTGGGTCTTCTAAAAGGGTAATCTCACGACGGTTCTTGAGAGATAGGCGAGCGACTTCCTCGGCCTCGATGAATTCAATTTTGGAGTCCCCTGTTGTGTAACCAGGAAAATAAGTACTACCGCGCTCGTATCTTACAGCCATGCTGGTGCACTCTTTTCAATTTCTTCTTCATTTACGCGTGCTGCGATATCTGTTGCAATAAAGTGATCACGCAATTCCACAGTGCAACGAGTCACACCTTCAACTAATTGCACGCGACGACGCATTTCTTTCCCAATCGTGATTGCGAAAGGTGAAGGACACAAGGGCGAAGTTAGGTGGTAGCGCACTAAGACGTTACCACCATCCCCCACAATCACTTCATCAATCAAGTCAAGTTGTTGCATTGTTTTACGAATTTCAGGATCAGGAACTGAACCTGCAGCCTCACGAACGGCTTCAATATCGATAATTACATTTGACATGATTTTCTCCTATTTATTTAAAGAATTAAGCGCCGACGTATTCAGAGCGGTTCGCAAGGAATTCCGTGCGACGCTGACTAAATTCATCGTTCTCAATTGCCTTCTTCTTGGCTTCAATATCGATGCCATATAGACGTGCCATATTTGAACCAATGATCTTTTCCTTGATTGCTGGAGTTAGCTGTACGCCAAACTCGTCTGCGATATCTTGTGGAATTTCGTATTCCATAAATGCATCAAGAATCCAATGTGGGTACCAAATAGGGAAGTCTGTTCCCCAAATGATGCGATCTTCGCCAAGCCAGAAGAGAAGATTCGCCATCATCTCTCCGAAGTAGCGTGGGCGGCTATGAATAAATGCATTTGCAACAGCAAGTGATGCATAAACATTTGTTGAGCGCGCAGCGATCCAACAGAACTCGTCCAAACGAGGAAGACCAATGTGATCGACAATGAAGTTAAGTTCTGGGTACAGTGATGATGGTTCATCAATGTCCTTGACATCGAACTTCTCCATTGAAAGTGGCTCAACTGCTGGCCCCTTATGGAAGTGCATGTTCTTGATGCCAAGTTTGATTGCTTCTTCATAGCATGGGAATACGGCTGGGTCATTGGCTTTCCAACCGCGAGATTCTCCGCGCCATTCAGCTGTGTACCATTTAAAGCCTTTCATTCCATCCACTTGAACTTGCTCTTGCATATGTTCAACAGCGTTTGGATCGCGTGGATCTACTCCACCTAAACCAATTAAACGTTCAGGTGCGCGCTTTATTAAATCCGCATTGCGCTTTGGATTTGTAAATCCAGTGTGGTAGAAATCGCTAAGAACCTGAGTTGAAATAATTGCCATATCCATCTCTCCACGAATGAACATATGGAAGAGATACCAATCAGGATCAACCTTGCGAAATTCTTTATCGAAATCCATTGTCCACTTTGGATCTTTTGGATTAAATCCAGTTTGAAAAGCATAAAAAGTTTCGACAAAAGCTAAGCCGTACTCATTTTTAATATTCTCTTTGCTCGCGTCCCAGAAGCCGGTATGTGCATCTACTACGAACTTGCCATCTTTCATTTCGGTCCTTTCGTGGTGAGTGAAGTCACTCGATTGGACAGAAGATTACCTTTTACAGTAGCGAACGCAACTTGAAATGAGATAAATTTTTGTTATAAAAACTAGCAAAACATAGGGTTGTAAAGAGCATGAGTCATGGTTTACAGAAATTGCCGTTCGGGGTAACCTTTCCTGAAAATCGTTTTCTATTGCGGGAAAAGGCGGGTTTCTTATGAAAAAACTAATAAATGATCCCTTTGATAGCGTTGAAGAAATGGTCGCCGGCTTCGTCTTGGCTAACGATCGAATTGTTAAGAAAATAGGCCATCGCTCTATCGCCCGCCATGACTCCCCGATTAAAGGCAAGGTCGGCATTGTCGTTGGCGGTGGCTCGGGCCACCTACCGGCTTTTGCTGGCTATGTGGGCAAGGGCATGGCCGATGGCGCAGCCTTTGGAAACATCTTTGCATCGCCCCCAGCTAAACCCATTATTGAAGCGACAATCGCAGTAGATGGTGGCGCCGGGATTATGTACACCTATGGAAACTATCAAGGTGACTGCATTAATTTTGATAAGGCCCAAGATCATTGCCGCGAACTCGGAATCCCAGTCCAAAGCGTTGTCTTAAATGATGACGTGCTTTCAGCGCCAAAGGCGGAGATAGAAAAGCGACGTGGAATAGGTGGACTCTTTTTAGTGTGGCATGTTGCTGGAGCTAAGGCAGAGCAAATGGCCTCTTTGGATGAGGTAGTAGCAGTGACCGCAAAGGCAAATGCCAATACCCGAACCGTAGGTGTGGGGCTAACCTCATGCATCGTTCCGGCAAATGGAAAGCCAACTTTTTCGTTGCCTGATGATGAGATGGAGATTGGATTAGGAATTCATGGTGAGCCGGGGCATCGCCGGATTAAAATCCGCCCAATAGATTCAGTCATTGATGAAATTGTCGGGGCGATCTTAGAAGATTTAGATTATTCCAACTCAGATGTTGCCGTATTGGTGAACGGACTTGGTGGATCACCACCAGAGGAACTTTATATTGTTTATAACCGTGTTACCCAAATCTTGGCCGCCAACAAAATTAATATTCGTTTTAAGCACGTTGGCAATCAAGTTACAGCATTAGAAATGCAAGGCGTATCAGTAAGTCTTACCCGCCTTGATACCGAAATGCACGACCTTTTAATAAATTCAGAAGTCGATACTTGCATGTATCGAAAGTTCAAGGGGTAGGGAATTTATAATGACTCAGATTAATGGTGCGGCCGTATCCAAGGCCCTTTTGCTTGTGGCAAAACGGGTTGAGGAAGCTAAGGACTACCTGTGTGAACTAGATGGTGAAGTTGGCGATGGTGATCACGGAGTGAGTATGACGATCGGCATGCGGGCCGTCGCTCGCGCCGTCAAAGATCTTCCAACCGGTGTAACTCCCTCACAAGCATTTCAAACAGCTGCCGATGCCTACGCTGATGAAGTTGGTGCGACGATTGGGCCGCTGTATGAAGCGGCATTTGCTGCAGCCGCTAAAGCCGCTGGGAGTAAATCAACAATTAATGAAATCGGTGATTGGGCATCAATTTTTGAAGCCATGGCAATTGCCATCCAAGTTCTCGGTAAAGCAGAGCGTGGCGATAAAACAATTCTCGACTCTTTTTTTCCTGCCGTGGATTACATCAAATCCATCAGTTCAAGTGGGAAGGATTTAGCAACAGCACTCTCAGAGACCGCTGAAAAAGCAATGGAAGCTGCAATTGCTACAAAAACTTTAGTTGCTTCAAAAGGTAGAGCATCTCGCCTGGGCGAACGAGCAATGGGACACCAAGATGCCGGCGCAACTTCTCTAGCGATTGTCCTAGCGGGTTTTTCTGAGGCAATAGCCAAGGAGTAGTTTATTGGAAGGCTTTAACTAACTCTGCATTAAATGCAGGTATGTCAGCAACAACGCGCCCCCAGATTAAATTTTCATCAGTAAAGGCAGCTTCATCTGCCCAGGTTGCACCTGCGTTAATCAAGTCGTCCTTAATACCCAATGAGCCAGTGGATTTTCTCCCCGCTACAATTTTAGCGGAAATAGCGAGAAGTCCGCCATGACAGATAATTCCAATCGGCTTCTTTTGTGAGGCTACCGCCTTAATTAACTCAATCAATTGTGAATTTCGGCGGAGTTTATCCGGGGCCCAACCGCCAGCGAGAATCATTCCCGCCAAGTCGTCGGCTGAAATCTCACTGATCAACTTATCAACGGGAATGATTAATCCATTTTTCCCAATAACTGGCGTGTGATCTAACCCAATCCCGAGTACTTCATATCCAATTTCTTGCAAACGCATCCGAGGCACATGATATTCAAGATCCTCAACGCCATCAGCAATTGGAATTACGATCAATCCTTTACTCATTTACTTCTCCTGACTTTTGCACTTTGCTTTTAATTTAGAAAGATATTTAATTTAAGAGACCATCCTGATAGGAGAGTAGTTTTTCAGCAGGTAACTTGAGAAGAACTTCACCTCGTGCAGGTATGGCGAACTCGCGAGGCACTCGAGCCTTTATGACACCATCACCGAATTGGCAGTTAAGGATACGAGTAGCACCAAGATCGTCAAAGCCAAGAAGATTTGTCGAAAGCACATTCTCTCCGGCCGAATTAACGACCTGAACATACTCTGGTCTAATTCCAGCTTCGGTCAATTGTCCTGAAGAGACTTTTGACTTCAATCCAGATTTCATCTTGTGACCCATTAGCGACAATTGCCCATCAACTATCTCAGCACGAATAAAATTCATAGCTGGTGAGCCAATAAAGTTTCCTACATATTTGCTATTTGGACGCTCAAAAAGATCCTCTGGCGATCCACGTTGAATCATTCGTCCAAAACTCATAACCAAAAGTTCATCAGCAAAAGTCATGGCTTCATATTGGTCGTGCGTGACATAAACAATCGTTATCTCTTTGCCTTGCACAATTTGTTTAATCTTTTTACGAAGGTCAAACTTCAACTGAGGATCGATCACAGTTAGAGGCTCATCCATTAGAAGCGCAGTAACATCATCGCGAACCAAGCCACGGCCAAGTGAGATAATCTGTTTTTCATCTGCACCTAACTTGTTAGCAGATCTATCTAATTTTCCAGAAAGCCCAATCTGCTCAGCAATTTGGCCAACCCGAACTTTAATCTTCTCTTTCTCCCAATTACGACAAACTAACGGAAAGGCTAAGTTGTCAAAGACCGTCATTGATTTATAAATTGTTGGGAATTGAAAAACCTGAGCAATGTTTCGCTTTGAGACAGACAAGGCTGTTACATCTTTGTCATCGAAAAAGATCTGCCCCTGTGTTGGAGTCACAATTCCTGAGAGCATATTGAGAATTGTGGTCTTGCCGCATCCAGATGGACCAACTAATGCGTATGAACGTCCAGATTCAAGTGTTAAATCCAGCGGTTTGACCGCCCAGGTCTCTTGATCGGGGTTACCACCATATGCCTGACCAATGTTAGAAATCGTTACTTTAGCCATGTGAGCCCCCTAGTTCCCTGGTGCCGAAGAAAGTGATCCAGAACCATCAAATAAGAATATGCGCTTTGGATCGATGGCAGCAAGAACCTTTTGACCAATTTCCAAATTATGAATTCCCTCTTGTTGGATAATTACTTCGCCGGCATTTGTGTCGGCGTAAATTAGTGTTTCAGAACCAGAGACTTCAACAAGAGTGATCGTTCCTTCCAGTTCTAGATCACCTTTGCCATTCATTACAATCTCATTGGCTCTCACGCCGATTTGGTAATCACCGTTTGACTGATCACCAAGGTGTTTTGGTGATTTAAATTTAATATTTCCACCTACGATAATCTGACCATCTTGAATCTTGGCATTAAGAATCGTCATCGGCGGATCATTGATAATCCTTGCCACGTCAACGTTGGCTGGATTCTCATAAACATCTGCTGGTTTACCAAATTGAATAATTCTGCCTTCGTGTAAGACGAGCAGCTCATCGCCTAAAATAAGGGCTTCGGCAGGCTCGGTGGTCGCATAAATCGTGACCGCCTCTTTTGCCGAGGTAAAGAGCTCGCGAAACTCTTCCCGAAGTTGTTCGCGAAGCTTGAAATCAAGGTTCATTAAGGGCTCATCAAGTAGAACTATGTCGGCATTTCGAACAAGAGCGCGTGCAATAGCCACCCGCTGTTGTTGCCCACCAGATAGTTGGCCCGGCTTGCGGTCGAGGAAGGAGGTAAGGCCAACTTTTTCAATCATTGCTAGTGCTCTGGCCTTCGCATCGGCTTTTGAGATGCCAGCGCGAAGAAGTGGAAACTCTACATTTTGGAGCACCGTGCGATTTGGGTAGTTAATAAATTGTTGGTAGACCATGGAGATATTACGATCCCAAATTGGCACACCATCAAAATCTTTATCTCTAAACAAAATCGAACCTTCATCAGAGGCGAGCAACCCAGAAACAAGTCTCATCATGGAAGTCTTGCCTGATCTGGTACGGCCAATTAAGACATAAATTTTTCCAGGTTGAAATTCATAAGAAATGTCTTTAAGAATGACTTCATTCTCGTTATCTACCGAAATATTTTCTAATTTAAGACTCACTTCATCCCCTTAACGATTTGCTCCGGTGAGGCTACCTTTTGAAAGGAATCGCTCAGCTACGAAGGCGAGCCCAATCAGAGGCAGAATTGCAAATATTGCAGATGCAGAAAGCGTCCAGAAAGGTGTAATCGTGCCATTAAGGGCCACGACCGCTGCTGGGAGAGTTTTAACATTTGTAAAGGTAAGCACCAAGGCGAAGAATAAATCATTCCAGCCAAATATTACTGAGAATAGCGAAGCAACAGTTATACCCGGCTTTGATAAAGGAAGAATTGTACGAGAAAATGCCTGAAGCGGATTACAACCCTCAAGCATTGCCAACTCATCAATCTCCTTTGGTATCTGATTGAAGTAATCAACCATGAGCCAGACCACAATTGGCATCAAACCCGAGGTTAGAACAAGTATTAAGCCAATGTGAGTATCAAGTAGCTTCAGCGATTTTAACAATAGGAAGAATGGAATTGCCAGAACTGCCGGCGGCATAATGCGTTGCGAAATGAAGAAAAAGATGATGTCTGGATTTTTGTATTTCTTCCAACCGTATTGAAAACGAGATAAACCATAAGCAGCTGCGCCACCAAAAACTACGCTAATTAAAGTTGCAAAGAATGTGATGATAATACTGTTAATCATGTTAGGGATCAGGTTTGCGTAACCAGAGATTCCAAGAATATCTTTCCAGCCATTTAATGTAGGTTGGAATTGCAACCACGGAATAAAAGTTACACCATTGTTAACCGCCGCTGGTGGCTTAAAACTTGTAGTTAGAGCCCATGAAAGAGGAGCTAAAACAAATAAACTCCATAGAACGATAAATGAATACTTTGCTATTTTCTTCACGGACTAAATTCCCTTCGAACGTGCAAGCCAGGCAAGCACTTTGCTAATAATTGTGAGGGCAATGATGGCTACAACTAGATACGTTAACCCAAGTGTTGCACCGTATGAAATCTGAAATTCTGTGAGACTCACGGTTCTGAGGTAGTAAGCCGGAGTTTCAGTCGCGTTTCCTGGCCCTCCCCCGGTAAGTGCGAAGACTGAGTCGAAAATCTTTGAAGCTTCAATCAATCGAATAATAATTGCGCCAATACTGATAGGAGCCATTAATGGAAAAGTAATGCGCCAGAAAGTACGCCAAGGCGAGGCGCCATCGATCTCAGCCGCCAAAAAAGGCTCCTTAGGAAGGCTAAGTAACCCGGCTAACAAGAGTAAAAACATGAAAGGTGTCCACTGCCAAATTTCAGCCAACAAAATAGTAAACTTTGCTGCCCCTACGCTCGTGGACCAAGAGACTGTTGCAATGCCTAGCGAGTTAAGAATTCCATTTGCCGCCCCAATATCCTCTCTAAAAATCGAGCGCCACACGATCGCCATCACACTTGGTGTCGTCATCATGGGAATGAGCCAAAGAACTCGGAAGAATTTACGAGCCGCTATTCCACGCCAGGCAAAGAGCGCGCATGCAAAACCCAACACATACTGAATGAAAGTTGTAAAGAAAGATAGTTGTAAAAGTCGCGTTAATGATGACCAAAAATCGCCATCTTGAAACATTTCTACCCAATTAGCGCCGCCAATGAAATCAAGTCCCGAATTTGAAACATTCCAGTTGGCCATACTGACGCGGATCGAAAAAAGTAATGGGAAAATAATGATGGCAACGAGTAAGAGAAGACCCGGAGCCAAGAAAAGGCGCTTATAAAACTTGCTTTCCAAGAGTTTGACTCCCCTAACACGGTAGATGTGAATGCGTAACCTATCAGAGTGAAAGGAGTAGTCCCAGAGAGATTCAAAACTCTCTGGGACTACCGCCTTTTTAACTACTCTATCTTTTGATGCCGATTATTATCAAGAATTTTCTAGCTTGATAACGTTCGCATAAGCATCTTGGACTTTCTTCTTACCATTTTGGTTAACAATTTTAACCCATTCTTTAGCCACAGCATCCAGTGCTGCCTTTGGAGACTTTGTTCCAGCTAGCGCTAGAGCAACTCCATCAGCAAGTGACTGCATGAATGGACCATTTCCTGGAGTACGCAAATCAAATACACGGTTCTTTGACTTTGCGTAAATGTTTAGCGTATCGAGCCACGACTGTGTAGGTCCTGGCTGCCATCCGAGTTTCTTTACCCAGAAGTCCTTTGTGAAGTCTTCTGTGCGGGATGGATTAACTCCGGTGCTACCGATTGTTAAATCGATTGCGTGGTTAGCTTCATTTCCGAAGAAGCAGAGGAAGTCGAGTGCCATCTGCTTATTGTTTGAGGTTTCTGGTATTGCAGAAGACCAACCAAATGAGATGTATGGCGCGCGATTAATTCCACCCTTAGGTGTTTCCCACTTCTTGGTGTCGCTGTTCCAGACTGTTTCAGCTCCTGGGTTTGGTGCTGCGTAAACATTTCCGCGAACTACGCTCGCGTTTTCATTTGACGCTGACCATGCATCGTCCCATGTGTATGACAAGAGGCCTTTTCCAGCAGCAAATGCAGTGATCTCATCGCTAAGACCAAAGTTCAAACCACCTTGAGGCATGAACTTTCCGGCCGCCACAAACTCTGTGAGTCCGCGAACGAAACCAGGATTGTTAACTTGTGGAACCATGTTCTTGTCGAACCAGAATCCGGTCTTTACGTTTGGATTCTTTGCATATGGAGCTACACGATCGATGAAGGCAGCGTACATAAGGTCGGCACGATTAGTGATCTCAACTGTACCTGACATCTTTACACCACCTGGTTGCCCCTTAGCGGCGTAATTATTAAATGTCTTTGCATGTAAGTTGTATTCGGTCCAAGTTGTTGGAACGGCCAATGTCTTGCCAGTCTTTTTCTTGAAAAAGGCCTGAGCAGCAGTGTCGTTATAAACATCTGTACGGTACTTGAGGAAGTGGCGATCGGCATCAACACCGAATAGCTTTGTTTCGCCCTTCCACTTGTAGATGTCCTTGTACAAAGGAAGCATCGTTGCTAATTCGCCAGTGCCAGATGTGTACTTCGCTGGAATTGTGTAGTAGTAATCGGCGAAGTCACCTAACCAGTTAGAAAGGTTGAAGGTAATATCGTAGGCATCTTGACCAGTTTGGAAAGAAGTCTGTGCCTTTGAATACAATTCACCGAAAGACACGCGCTCAATCTTAATTTTTCCACCGGTGAGCTTTTCGAACATCGCGCCGTGTTGTGCGGCAGGTTGTCCCATGTTATCTCCACCAGGGGCAAGGACGCGGATCTCCTGTCCTGAGTAATCTTTTGTACTTATTTTGTTGTATGAACAATCTCTATTTCCATCTTTTACCTTTGCTGCATTTTTGTATGTCTCAGGGGCGTAAGGCTGGTTGGTGTAATCAATTAACGCACCTACTGCAGATGTTGCAGCTTTAACTTTTGGTCCTGGTCCCATACTTCCAGCTGCCGACGCAGCTGTTGGGTTTGTCAACATTGCTGCAACGAGAGTCGTTGAAGCTAGGCCGACGAATATTGCTAACTTTGATTTCTGCACGTTATACCTTTCCTCGCGATAGGTCATGAAGAGTATGTTCGCTTCAAAAGTATGGCGAAGCACATTCCCCACAAATTTACACACAATAAACGGCAAGGCCGAGCTTGTGTGATTACCAAATTAAACTTGAGTAAGGCCGTTCCTACAACCCCGATTGATAACATTTCGATAACAGTATTCACGCTGAAAAAAACCTAGGAGTCTGGCGGAGCAGGGCTAGGGGCGCTAACATACCGAGTGGATTTTCTAGATCTAGGAGACTTACCTAAACCACCGAGTCAAGGAGAAACATCATGAAAGCACAAATTCTTCATAAATATGACGAAACCCTAACCGCAGAGAACTGGGTGCAATATGAAGATATTCCAGACCCAAAAATTGTAAAGCCAACAGATGTCCTCATTAAAATAGGTGGGGCCGGGGTTTGTCGTACCGATCTACATGTGATTGAAGGAGTTTGGAAGCCAACGATGGATCCAGACGGTAACGGGTTACTTCCATTTGTCTTGGGCCATGAAAATGCAGGCTGGATTGAGGAAGTTGGATCAGATGTTGAAGGGTTAAAAAAAGGAGATCCAGTAATTCTCCATCCAAGAATCTCCTCTGGTGTTGAAATTGAACATCGCCGCGGTGAAGATATGCATGGCAGCGGTTCCTTTCCGGGGCTCAGTGAAAATGGCGGATACGCCGAAGCACTTGTCACCTCAGTGAGAAATGTGGTTGCACTTCCTAAGTCACTTGCACCAAAAGCTGTTGCTGCATATGCAGATGCGGGATTAACCGCCTATCACGTGGCAAAGAAAGCATCGCGCTTACTTTTGCCAGGGCAGTTTGTAGTTTGCATCGGTGCTGGTGGACTGGGACACATCGGAATTCAATGTCTCAAAGCCATGTGTGCTGCTGAAATTATTGTTGTTGATAAATCAGACATCGCCTTAGAACTTGCCAAGGAATCTGGTGCAGATCATCTAGTACGAGCCGATGGCAACGAAGTTGATGCTGTACTAAAAATTACAAAGGGTAAGGGTGCTGAAGCGGTCATCGACTTTGTCGGCGAAAAGGGCTCAACGAAAAAGGGTCTGGACATGACTCGCCCAGCTGGTAACTATTACATCGTTGGCTACGGGGAAAATATCAATATTCCAACGGTCGACATGATTTTCACTGAGCGAAATATCATTGGAAATTTAGTGGGAACTTGGGCTGACTTGAATGAACTCATGGCCCTTGCCGAACGTGGTTTAGTTCATCTTGCCACCGTTGATTATGCGCTTAAAGATGCAAACCAAGCTCTAAATGATCTCAATAACGGAAAAATTAAAGGTCGGGCAATCTTAATCCCCTAGCCTTTAAGGATTAATTCCCACTCAACTTATTTCTGTAATAGAAGAAATAAGTTGAGTGAGAAGTTTTAAATAAGAATTTAAAAGTCGAGTGACGACAAAAAGATAAAAAAGGAAATTAGATTGAAAAAAATAGAGATTGCTCGTTTTGGTGATGCTCAAGAAATGAAATACATCGATGCTGAAATTCCTTCGTCCACGGCCTCGCAAGTACTGGTCAAAGTTGCCGCCGCTGGAGTCAATTTCATCGATATATATCAGCGACAAGGTTTACCTGGCTACAACTTAAATCCTCCATACACGCCTGGATTGGAAGGATCAGGAGTTATTGAAGAAATTGGGAAAGATATAACCGAATTCAAAAAGGGACAAAAAGTTGCTTGGGTGCCCCAACTTGGAAGTTACTCGCAATACCACGTGGTTGAGGAAAGCAAATTAATTGCTGTCCCTGACGCCATCGAATTAGATATTGCTGCGGCAGTTATGTTGCAAGGAATTACAGCTCATTATTTATCACATTCCACTTTTCCGATTAAACCGGGTGATACCGCGCTAATTCATGCAGCCGCTGGGGGCACAGGCCGTTTACTGGCGCAATTAGTGCTCCACCGCGGTGGTCAAGTAATTGCTACGACATCGACTGATGAGAAATCACAATTAATAAAAGAAATCGGCGTCGAGAATGTAATTCGATACGACAAAGAAGATTTCGCTGATGAAGTACTGAAATTGACGGATGGCAAGGGAGTAGACGTTGTCTATGATGGTGTTGGAAATAAAACATTTGATAAATCCCTTGACTGTGTTAAACAACGAGGGATGATGGTTTTGTACGGTGCAGCCAGCGGTGCGGTGCCGCCCTTTGAATTGCAACGATTGAATGCGCGAGGATCACTATTTATCACCCGTCCAACTATTGCACATCACGTTTCCATCAAAGCGGAGTACCAGGAGCGCTGTGCGACACTCTTTTCCTTGATTGCTGAAAATAAACTTGCGGTTCGAATAGGGAAAAAATATTCACTAAGTGATGCGGCTGATTCTCATGATGATCTATTTGGTGGCGGGACAACCGGTAAATTGCTTCTCATACCGTAACTTCTCTACTTATTTAATTGAAAGATTTTTTGTCAGATATGGCGATTGGGCTTGCTCGAGTGAGGGGCAAACGCCTACCCTTTAGACAAGGGCTGATAGGCCGGACTTAATGAAGAGAGAAGTACACACATGGATCAACTTGAACTATTAAAGCTTTGGAATGCCAATCGTAAGCAGATTATTAGTGCACAGATGGCACCCGCATTGGTATTAGGTGCTATTTTTGTAACTGCAGCTTTCGGTAAGTTCGCTGATGCGCCAGACTCAGCACGT
>Ga0209702_10002146_pt1 | contig 35433 bp, 34 predicted proteins | sample FRY01_FD_187210 | JGI IMG/M metagenome (GOLD analysis project Ga0209702, IMG submission 187210) | Freshwater microbial communities from Lake Fryxell liftoff mats and glacier meltwater in Antarctica - FRY-01 (SPAdes) (version 2) | ecosystem: Environmental > Aquatic > Freshwater > Ice > Glacier...
GATCACCCCGTCTCCCTGCTTAAAAGTTAAGCAGGCGATTGAACACCCTGGTCAATTTTCAGTCGGCACAACCCTCAAAAACTGGTCAATTTTCGGTCGGCGCCAACATGCACCCACACTGAACTGAGGTTGACCAACCGGAACAGCGTCAGTCCGGGATTGACCGCCATGCCGTCGCGCGCGCCGAGTTCCCACACCAGTCCGTCGGCGGGTGCAGACAGCGTGACTCGCGCATTAGCCTTGCCCGTCTGTTCAATGCGCAGGATCTGCTGTTCGGATATGCCCAGCAGCAGCAATCGTGTGCGCGTCGCCTGCGCCAGTTCGTTAGCGGCGGGCTGGGCACTGCGTTTGAGGGCGAGATATTCTTCCTGTGCTGCCAGCCATTCCGGCGCGTAGATTTCCACCAGCGGCTGGCCGCGTGCAACGGCGTCAAATTGGGCGCGCACATGCAGTTTTTCGATATAGCCGCTGACGCGCGACTGCACGGTGTGCAGCGTGCGTTCATCGATGCTGACGGCGCCGACGGTACTCAGCCCCGTGTCCATGCGGCCTTCCATGACCTCGACGGTGCGGATGCCGAGGTTCTGCACCGTGCGCGGGCTGATGCTGACCTGGCCTTCGTCGGCACCGGCGTTGGCATAAACCGGCACCAGTTGCATGTCCATGAAGGGTGATTTTCCCGGCTTGTCGAATTTCGGTCCCGGTACCATGGGGTCGTGCCAGTACAGCGGTTTGCGTTCGCTTGCTGCCTCGACCGGCGCTGCGTTTGATGTCGCGCCGGCTGTTTCGCTTCCGCTCATTGCGATAGCAGCCTGTTGCGGTGTGGTCATCGCAGTCATGCGGTGCATGGCGTACCAGTAGCCGCCGCCTACACCCGCGCCGGCGACGACCAGTCCGCCCGCGATCAACATCATGGTGCTGCGTTTCATTGTTGCTTCTCCGGCAAGAAGTAAAGTAGTTGCGCGTAGGCGCGCCCCTGTTCGGCGGCAAGCTGCAACTGCTGCAGCCTGAGATCGATTTCGACACGGCGCGCTTCCAGAGTGCTGGCCAGTGGTGCCTGTCCGCCGCGATAGGCGGCCATTGCCAGTTGGGTGCGCTCACTGGCCAGAGGGAGAAGTGCGTCATCAAAGCGCTGCAGCCGTGTCGTCGCCGATTCCCAATCTGCCCATGCTGCTTTCGCCTCTGCCAGATGCTGGCGCAGCGCGTCTTCCTTCAGGGCGCTGGCCTGTTCCACCTGGGCCTGTTTGGCGGCGATGCTGCGGTTCTGGCGATTGGCCTGGAACAGCGGCAGGTCTATCGATACCTGCACCGAGATCATGTTGGAGTACTGCGGCCCGCGCTGGGCGTAGGCCAGTTCCAGCCCCCAGTCGGGCCTGGTGGCGGTCTGCGCGAGAGCGGCATCGTTGCGCGCGACATTAATCTGGCTCTCCAGCATCTGTAAATGGGGGTGGTTCGCTGCATGCGAGGTGAGTTCGTGCTGCGGTGCCGGCAGCAGCCGGGCCGGCAATTCTCCTGGCGGGCGGGTGCTGGCGCCCCCCAGCCAGCGCGACAGCAGGGCAGTGGCGCGGGCGGACTGTCTCTGATACTCGGCACGGCGGTCGAGCAGCGATTGCAGGCCGACCTGCAGTGCCAGCAGATCAGCGGGCTGCGTCTTGCCTGCACGCAGTCCGGCCTGCAGTGTTTGTCGCTGCAAATCGGTTTCCGCGTATTGTTCATCGACCACTTTTGCCATGCGTTCGGCAAAATAACGCTCCATCCACGGCAGTGCGACATCACGCCGCAATGCGGCCTGCGCTGATCCCAGTTGGGCCTGTTCACGAGCCAGTTCCTGCTCGGCGCGCCGGCCCCTGATTTCGCGCTTGTCGCTGCGCACAAATTCCTGCATCACGCCGATTTTGCGCATGGTCATGAAGTCGCGGGTGAGGCTGTAACGGTCGGGGCCGTCAGCCGGCAGGTTGTCGATGCCGATCTTCAGCTTGGGGTCGGGCAACTCGCGTGCGGAAGCCGTCATTTCTTCCGCTGCCGTGATGGCTGAGCGCTGTGCCGCCAGCAGCGGCGACTGCGTTTCGGCGAGCCTCAATGCTTCCTCCAGGGGCAGTGGCTGCTCAACTGCGGCTGCAGGACAGGACAATATCACCAGCAATAGCCAGATTTTATTTTTCACGCTCATGTTCCTGCTTATGTTTTGGTGTTGCCGCGGGACAGTGCTTTGCGGATGGCGGGCAGTGCGGCCAGTGCTGCTTTTTCGCCGGCAGCGATGAACAGCGGATGGTTGGCAAAACCCATGTCATCGACCTGCGGAATCAACGGTGCAATGGCGACATCGGCGGCGGCGAGTTCCCGCAATACCAGTTGATGGGTGGATATGGTGAAGGCCTGCATGACCACATCCACGACGTCGCGCAAACGGGCTTCGGTGGGCGGGAAAGACACGTTCACGGCGATCACAATCTGCGCACCGAGTTTGCGGGCCGCGTTGACCGGCACCGGACTGATGACGCCCCCGTCCACGTAGCTGCGTCCGTCCACCATTGTTGGCTGAAAGACACCCGGTGTACTGGCCGATGCCTGAACCGCCAATCCCGGCTCTCCGCGGTCGAACAATCGCGCGGTACCGGTGTGCAGATCGGCGGCCAGTGCCGCAAAGCGTGTCGGGAGCTCCTCGATCTTTTTGCCACCTACCGCCTGATTGATATAGGTGCGCAAGGGATCGGCGGTGTAGAAGCCGAATCGGGATAGATTAAATTTCTGGATGGCATCCCAAGTCAGTCCGCCCGCCGCTTTTTCCAGATCGGTTGCCCGCAACCCGGAGGCATACAGCGCCCCGACCATGCTGCCGGCGCTGGTGCCGACGATCAGATCGGGCATGATACCGTTTGCTTCAAGCACCTTGATGACGCCGACATGCGCTAATGCGCGGTGGCAGCCACCGCCGAGCACCAGCGCCAGGCGGCAGCGATTGCCTGTGCACGCAGCACCCGCCGTCGCAGCACCATGTTTTGCGGCGGCGGCCGACGCCACCACGTCTGGGGCGGCCAGTCCCGCCGCAAGCCCGAGCAGGGCGGCGACATTGCGCCGGCGCTGCGGGTCAAAACCGGATGGTCCGGAACAATCATCAGGTGCTCTGCTGCCGGCGTTCGCCGGTCCATCGTGCGGGGTTTTCATGGCAGTGGCCTAAGGTTGCTTATCGCGCCATTGCGTATTCGGTTGCGCGCCGCTCATGCCGTCCATCATCCCGCCACCATCCTGCATCATGCCCATGTCGCCGCCCATCATGTCGCCGCAACCCTGCATCGAGTCGTTGCCATGGCCGGTGATCTTGTTGCGGGCGCGGGTAATCCAGCCCTGCATGCGGGAGAGGGCGCGGTCACTCCAGCGCTCGATGACGCCCGGTTCCGTCGCGCTGTGTTGGCCGCCACCGTCATGCGCATGGCCGGTTGCGGCGGTGAATAGCGCACACAGCAGCAGGACTTTCAATATTGAAATTTTCATGGGAGCCTCCATTGTTCGGTTATTCGGTTGCATACACTTGCTGTGACCGATTGCTGATTTCATAAATTTTGAACGGCCCGCTTTTCTGTCCACCCATGCCGGGTGAACCCAGCGGCATGCCGGGCAGTGAAATGCCGGTGATTTTTGGTTTTTCGGTGAGCAGGCGGTTCAGGGTATTGAGCGGCACATGGCCTTCGACGACGTAGCCGCCCACCAGTGTGGTGTGACAGCCGTCGAGTGCTTCCGGCACCTTGTGCTCGCGTTTGATTTTGTCGAGGTCGTGTGTGGGGATGACATTCACCTCGTAACCGGCGCGCCGCAGATAGTTGGCGTATTCCTCGCAGCAGCCGCAGCTCGGGTTTTTGTAGAGGGCGGCATGCTTGAAGCTGTGATCAGCTCTGGCTGACATGCTGGTGGTTAGTGCGATCGCGACTGCGGTCATTACAAAAATTCTTCGGTTCATGAAAATCTCCTTAAAATAAATGGTCAGGCCACGCGTATGGAACTCATCATGCCGGCGGCCTGGTGTTCGAGGATGTGGCAATGGAACATCCAGTCGCCGGGATTGTCGGCGACGAATGCAATTTCGGTGGTTTCGCGTGGTGCTACCAGCACGGTGTCCAGCCATTCGCGATGGCGGGTCGGCTTACCGTTACGCGTAAGGACGCGGAAGGAATGGCCGTGCAGGTGTATCGGGTGATGCCATGCCGTGTCATTGACCAGCTTCAGCACGTGGCTGCTGCCGCGGCGCAGCCTGAGCAGCGGATCGTGTACATGCTCGGACTGTGAAACACCATTGATGGCCCACGCCATGCCGCGACTCATGCCGCGCATATTGCCCATCATGCCGCCGGAGAACAGCACTTCATGCCGTTCGGCAGCAGCGATATCGGGTTCCGGAATGGCATTGGCGGGCAGGCGCACTTCGGTCTCCGGCGGTTTGGCGCGCAACGGCTCTGCGGCGTAATCCAGATCGAGCAAACGGTAATTGAGCTGGCGATAAAAGGTATCGGTGATCGGGTAACGCTGTCCTGGCTGGCCCGTCATGTCGAGGATCAGATCGGCGCGCATGGCCGGGCCGAGCACGAGACGTCCATCTTCAGGTTCATGTGGTGCCACCGGCTGGCCGTCGAGGGCAATGATGCGCGGCTGGTGTCCGCCAAATTCGAGGCCGAAGATGCGTGCGTTGGCAGCGTTGATCAGCCGCAGGCGTATGCGTTCACCAGCACGCACTGTGAAATTTTCCGCGATGCGGCCGTTGACGGTGACCGTGTTGCCGATGCGACCAGCATGACTGAGATCCATGTAGTTGCCGAAGCCGCCGCGTATCGAGGCATCGCGATCGAGCCGCCAGTCGTCGAGCACCCAGGTAATGTCGCGGTCTACCACGGGCGGTTCGCGTTCCTCGACGATCAGCGCACCGTACAGTCCGCGTCCGACCTGCTCCAGGCTGCGCTGATGCGGGTGGTACCAGTAAGTGCCGGCATCGGGCACATCGAATTCGTAGAGAAATTTTCCGCCATTGGCGGCGATCGGTTTTTGCGTCAGATGCGGCACACCGTCCATCGCGTTGGGCAGGCGGATGCCATGCCAGTGCACTGTGGTTTCCTCGTCAAGCCTGTTTTCGACGGCGACGCGCAAGCATTCGCCCTGACGCAGTCGCAGTTCAGGGCCCGGGACGCTGCCGTTGTAACCCCAGATGGCGGTTTGCGGATAAGGTTTGGGCACCAACTGGGTGGTTCCCGGCCCTGCGATCAGCTGCCGCAGCGGCTGATCTGCCTGCGCGGCATGGGATCGATGCCCGGCCGCAGCAGCCAGCGTGACGAAAGCGCTGCCCAGCAGCAGGCGCCGCCGAGACGGTAAAAATTGTGTAGTTTTATGCTGATACTGCATTTGTGCTCTCCCCATCGGGGTGGTACGAATCGCCATGGCACACGTGGTGACGTGTGTGCTGTGGCGCGATGTCCGGCATTACGCGTTGTGCGTATTACTGCGTATGGACAGGACGTGCGGCGACGGCGGCAAACTGCAGCCGTCGGAGGGAGAGGGTTTAAATCAGCAACCGCTGGAAGCGGTATATGAGGCGGGATTTGCCGGGATGGGATGCAGCTTCCGGCGGGGCGATCAAGGGTGGTGCGGTGGCCGTGCCGTCCAGCGCCACCGTAATCGCGGCGGGCGGCGGTTGAGTCTGTACTTTGGCGGGGGCGACATAACCCTGCAGGCATTGGTTGCTGCAGATGCGTGACAGCGTGTCGTAGGATTCTGCGTTGTTGCCGGTACTGCAACCCGGGCAATCCTCCATGGCTACGACCTGCGGGGCGCCGGTTTCTGCGGCTACACAGCCCGCAACGGCAACCTTGACCTGCACCAGTGCTAGTACGGCGACCAGCAGCAGGGCCAGTATGCGTCGTGATTTGAGGAGGTGCTGAAACATGCTGCGGATCCGTTTAAGGGTGGCCTGAATACGACAATGCGGTAGTGCCATGGTTCAATCGGGCAGGAGCCTATTCCAGGCTACAGACGAAGTCAAACCTGGCCGCAGGCTAACTGTCCAGCAACTTTAGACGCTGCACTTTCCCTGAAGGCCCCTTGGGCAGTTCAGCGACGAACTTGATGATCTTCGGCGACTTGTATTTGCCGAGTTCCTGCAGGGAAAATTTAGCCAATGCATCCACCGTGCAGTGGGTGCCGGGCTTCAGTACCACGCAGACCATGATGTCCTGCCCGTAGTTGGCGTCGGGAATGCCGACGGCAGCAGCTTCCAGCACCGCGGGATGTTTCAGCAGCGCTTCGTCGATTTCGCGTGGCGCAATGTTCTCGCCGCCCTTGATGATCAGTTCCTTGCTGCGGCCGGTGACGAACACGAAACCGTCGTCGTCCATGTAACCCAGATCGCCGGTGTGCATCCAGCCGTCGGGTTCCAGCGTTTTCGCGGTGTTTTCCGGATCCTTGTAATAACCCGTCATCACATTGTCGCCGCGCACCATCAGTTCGCCGGGCGTGCCGCGTGGCTGTTCAGCGCCGGTGGCCGGGTCTATGACTTTGGCTTCGTTGCCGAAGGTTGTTCCGGGACTGCCGATCTTGCGTTTGGTCCGGTCGTACGGGTTGGTGAAGCAGGGTGCGTTGGTTTCAGTCATGCCGAAGGTTTCGATGATGCCGATGCCGAATTTTTCTTCAAAGGCGCGATGCAGTTCCGGCGGCAGCGGTGCCGAGGCCGAGCGGCAGAACTTTACGCGCGAGATGTCGAGGCCACGTTCGCGCGGGTCGGGTGCGTTGAGCAGGTAGTTGATCATGGTCGGCACCACATTGATCCACGTGCAGTGCTGTTGCGTGACCAGCTCCCAGTAATTGCTGACGCTGAAGCGGTGCGGCATGACCACGCTGCCGCCGTGTAGCAGCGGCGCCACGGTGGTCACGATCTGGCCGTTGATGTGGTACAGCGGCATCGCACATAACACGCGATCGGTAGCCTTGAGTTCATGCGCGGCACTGGTGTATTCGCCGCCAGCCACCACGCTGCGATTCGACAGCACGCAGCCCTTGGGCTTGCCGGTGGTGCCTGAGGTATACATCAGCAGCGCGTCGTCACCTTCTGCAACATCCGGCAGCGCAACGTCCGCCGGAACTTTACGTTCTAAAATTTCGGTTGCGTCGGGCTTGATGGTGATGACTTTGATGTCGCGTTTGATGCCGGCGAGTGCGGCATGGACTCGTTCGGTGTATTCCTCGCTGGTGAACAGCACGCGGGTATCGGAATGCTCCAGCACGTACGCCAGTTGCGAGGACTGGGCGAGCAGGTTTAGCGGCGCGACCATGAAGCCGGAATACATGACGCCGATCAGCAGCCGCGCGGTCTGGTAACTGTTGTGCAGCATCAGCGCGACCTTGTCGCCCTTGTCGAGGCCGAGGCCCAGCAGGTAGCGACCGAGATCGAGTGAGTCCCGCTGCAGTTGAGCGTAACTCATCGTCGTGCCCGTTTCGGGGGCGATCAGCCAGGTCGCGGAGGGTTGCTCAGCGGCGCGAGTGTCAACGATGTGGCGGATGGTTCTCATGGTCTAGATCGTTTTACCGCCAAGGCGCCAAGAGCGCCAAGAGAACCATGAATCGACAAAGAGCGCACTAAAGCAAGAATATTTTTGATCTTGTATTCCAGTTTTTTGCTTTTCTTGGCGCTCTTGGCGTCTTGGCGGTAATAAGCTTTTCAGGCCCCGTATTTTTTTCGGTACGCACCAAAGATGTCATCCACCGCAGGCTCGCGCGGCGGGATGGTGCGCACGATGCGCGTGGTGTTCATGAAGTGTTTGTAATTGAGATTTTCCGAAAAGCTGTTGCCGCCCCAGGTGCCGCAGCCCATGGTCAGTGAGAATGGCAGGCCGTTGTCGAAGCTGCCGCCGTTGGCGATGGCATGGGCCTGGTTGACGATCACGCGGCACACCGTCATTTCTATTCCAAGCCGTTGAATTTGTTCATTGTTTTTAGTGTGTATGCCGCAGGAATGGCCGTCGCCCTGATAGTCGTAGATCGCGCGCAGCGTGCTAAAGGCGTGGTCGAAATCGCGCGCCTTGTAAATACTCATCACCGGCGACAGTTTCTCGCCGGAAAACGGTGCGGCCTTGCCGGTGCCGGTTTCTTCAACCAGCAGACATTTGGCGTTGAGCAATTCGGGGCGCGTCAGTCCGGCGACGGCGCAGATTGTTTTGACCGATTGCGCAGTGACGGCGGGCGAGAGCTTGCCGCCGGGGAACATGGTTTTTTGCAGTGTTTCTTTTTCCGCTGCAGTCAGCAACGCGCCGCCTGCAGTAGTCAAGGCATCAAGCATCTGCTCGTACACCGCAGCATGGATGATGACGCTGTTTTCCGACGAGCAGCTGGTGGCATTGTCAAAAATCTTTGACAGCATGATTTTTTGCGCAGCGTCTTCAAGGTCAGCAGATTCGTCGACAATGACCGCGACATTGCCGGCGCCCACACCCAGCGCCGGGGTGCCGCTGGAGTAACCGGCGCGCACATTGGCCTGCGAGCCGGTGATCACGACCAGATCGGCCTGGCGCATCAATTCCTGACTGGATTCCTTGGTGACCGGGTGCGGCAGGGTCTGCACCAGATCGGCCGGCGCGCCGATACGCGCGAATTCGGCATGGATGAATTCAATCAGCCTGGCTGCGGTTGTATATCCTTTGGGGGAAGGCGACAGGATCACGGCGTTGCCGCACTTCAGCGCGTTGATGATGTTGTTGGCGGGTGTAGCGCCGGGATTGGTGGAGGGCACAACGGCAGCGACGACACCGACCGGTCGCGCGATTTCGGTGATTCCCAGTTCCGGCAGTTCAGCCAGCACGCCGGTAGAGATGGCGCCCTTCAGGTCGCGCAGCAGGCCCAGCGTCTTGCGGTGATTCTTGTTGATCTTGTCTGCGACGTTGCCGAGGCTGGTGTCGCGGACAGCGGTTTCAGCAAGAATTTTGTTGCGGCCGGGTTCCATGATGGCCCAGCCGGCTGCCGTGACCAGTTCGTCGAGCTGCGCCTGGGTGTATTTTGCGATCGCGGTTTGCGCCCGGCGCGCACGGGTTACCAGTCCGGCGACGGTTTGTGCTGCGGCGGAATTGACAGGTGTTTCAACGGCGGACATAGGTGCTCCTGATTACTTGGCACTGCGCAGTTGTTGCCGCAAATAACGAAACAACGGCCAGATCAGCGTGATTATAGCGAGGCACATGATGGCGCTGGCGACTGGGCGGGTGAAGAGCACAGTCCAGTCATTGCTGAAGCTGATCATAGTGGTCATGAAATTGGTTTCAGCCAGCGGGCCGAGGATCACGCCCAGCACCATCGGCGTGATCGGAAAACGGAAACGCTCGAACAGATAACCAACGATGCCGAAGATCACCATCAGCCAGACATCAGTCAGATTGTTGCGCGCGGCAAACGCACCCAGCAGGCAGCACATCACTACATAGGCCGAGACGATGACTTCCGGCAAGTCCAGCACCTTGACCATGAACTTGGTGGCGAAATAACCGATCAGGCACATGACGATGATGCCGACAAACACCGAGGCAAACAGCGCGTAAATGATGTGGCTGGAAGTCTGGAACACCTGCGGACCGGGCTGCAGGCCGTGCAGCAGGAATGCGCCGAGGATGATTGCGGTGGCACCGCTGCCGGGTATGCCCATGGTCACCAGCGGAATGAGCGCGCCGCCTACCGATGCCGTTGCTGCAGTCTGTGGCGCGACGATGCCTTCGGGGATGCCGGTGCCCATCTGGTGCCGGCGTTTGCCGTACTGGCCTTCGATGCCGTAGGAGAGAAAAGAGGCAACGGTGGCGCCAGCGCCGGGCACGATGCCGATGAATATGCCGGCCAGTCCGCCGCGGATGAAAGTGGCTTTCATTGCCAGCACTTCCTTCAGGCTTGGCAAACGGGTGCGGATGTCGCTGACCTTATTGAGCTGCGGCGAGCGGAATCCCTGCTCCATGCGCATGAACACTTCACCCAGACCATAAGCGCCAACCATGACCACCAGATAGTCAATGCCGTCGGCGAGGATCGGCACGCCGAACGTGAAGCGATATGCGCCGTAGGTGTCATCAACGCCGACGGTGGCGAGCAGGATGCCGGCGAACAGGCTGATCAGCGCGTTGGCCAGCTTGCCGCTGCCCAGCGACACCACGCTGGCCAGTCCGAAAAAAATGATGGCGAAATATTCCGGCGAGGAAAACGACAATGCAATTTTTGCCACAGGTTGCGCCAGCAGCACCATGGTGACAGCGGCCACCATGCCGCCGAAGAATGCGGCGATCAGGGTCCAGCCCAGCGCCTGCGCGGCTTCGCCTTTGCGCGCCATCGGATAACCGTCCCACAGCAGCGGCACGTCTATGGGTTCGCCCGGCACCCGGAACAGGATGGAGGTCCAGGCGCCGGCGTAGGTGCCGGACACGTACATGGCGGTGAGTAGGATGATCGCCGGCGTGACATCCATGCTGTAAGTGAAAGGCAATGCGAGCACGACCCCCATGACCAGTGTCAGTCCGGGCAGCACGGCCACCAATAGCCCGAGCACTATGCCGATGGTCAGGAACATCAGATTCACGGGCTGCAAGACCTGCGCAAATCCCTGCAGCAGCAATGTCAGCGTGTTATCCATGTCAGCGGATGCCCATCAGTTTCATCAGCAGTATCGTGAATTGTGCAAACGGGCCGCTGCCTATGGGCAGTGACACGTAGACCAGTTTCATGAATATGAACATCAGCAGCAACGCTCCGCCGAGGCTCATGGCAACAATGACATTTCTTTTTTTATAACCGCCGATGATCAGGAATGCGGCGATGTAAACGGCAGTCGTCAGGAAAAAGCCGGTGGTGGCGACCAGCGCCACGTACGCCAGTGTGGCTGCCATCCCGGCCAGCAGCCGCCAGACCTGGTTGTCCTGCGGCGCTTGCATTGCGACTTCATCGGAGGCGGCGGATTCCGGTGGGGTCGTTTCGTTGAGCGGATTTTTTGCCAGTGCGATGCGCACGATTTCATACAGGCACACCACGAGCAGCAGGCCGAGTATCAGCCTAGGCCAGTAGTCGGGTCCCAGCACACCTGCACGTCGCTGGAAATCAATCTGCGTCGCCGTGTAGTACAGAAACGCACCAGCGGTGCCGACCAGTACATAGGGTGCCATCTGGCGTAGGCGAGCGAAAAAAAGGGTAGGCATGTTCAAATTACAGTGACAGCGCCGCGGCATGCCGCAGGGAGCGGCACACCACGGTAACTGTAGTTATTTCTTCGGCGCGTACTTGCGCATGGCGTCGAGTTCGCCCTTCATGAACGCGACGGCATCGGCTGCCGGTACAAAACTGTCAGCTTCGGCAAACTGGTCCTTGAGCCAGGTTTTGTAGTCGTCGGTGGCCGCAACCTTGGCCAGCGCGTCGGATACGGCCTTGACGCGGGTGGCATCGGTGCCGGCTTTCATGACGATGGCGCGGAACTGGTTGATGATGATGTCGTGGCCGAGTTCCTTGCCGGTGGGTATGTCCTTGAAGGCGGGGAAGCGCTTGTCGGCGAATATCACCACCGGCCGCATTTGCTTGCCGTCGAGGAAACTTTTCACGTCTCCGAGTTGCTCATAAACCAGGTCGGCATGGCCGCCCAGCACGGAAGAGTAACGTTCCGCCGGTTTTGGAAAAGGTACGGACTGCAGTTTCAGGCCTTTGCCGTTGAAATAAATGACATGCAGGTCGTCAGCACTGCCGAAGCCGGTGACGCCGACTTTCAACGGCCGTTTTTTTGCTTCCGCTTCGACATCCTTCCAGGTTTTCAGCGGGCTGTTCTCGGCCACAAAAAAAGCCGAGGGCTGCTGGATCAATACGGCCGCAGGCGTGATGTCGGTGAGTTTCCATTTGGTGGCAGTGCCGATCTGCAATGCCAGCGTATCGGCAATAAACACGGATACCGAATAACCGTCATTGGCGGACGTCAGCATTTTGGTCAGCCCGGTCTGGCCGGTGGCGCCGGCGACGTTGATGACCGGCAGCGATACGCCCAGCGCTTTTTCCAGGCCTGGTGCAATCTTGCGTGCCAGTTGGTCGGCGCCGCCGCCTGGTCCCCAGGGCACCACGAACTCGATCGGGCGGGATGGATATTTGTCCTGCGCTATTACGGGTGCGGCCACTGCAAATACGCCTGCCATAGTGATGCCGGCCGCGAGCAGTGTTTTCTCTAGCGATGCGGTAATCATGCGATCTCCTTTGGTGTTGGCTGTGTTGCGCAGCATCTGAATTATTGTGTCGGGCCGTGGTTTTGCGTATCAGCGTCGCCCACTGCCGCGTTGCGCGCGCTTTGAAGATTAGAGAAAGCGCAGGCCAAATGCAAACGCTTTCATTGAGCCGTTTCCGGTCTTGGGCTGAAGTCAGATCAGGTTTTTAAAACTCAATTAAAACAATACATTGCGGCAAATGTAGCCTGTGATCCCAAGCAGGATGCGGGAGCGGGTATGTTGCCGGGGAAAGCGGCGCTAGCTGCGCGGGTCGCGGCACGGCGCATGCGTGTGTGGCGCCAGTTGTGGCGAGCCTGATCAACTATCTGCAATCAGGATTTTTATCGGTGCAACAGCGAAAGCCAGCGAAAGCAATTCTCGCGCCAGTCTGCTGTGCGTTCCGTACAAAAATTGTTAGACTCCGGGTTCCCGAAAAACGACAACACTAGTTTATGAAATGGCAGATAAAAAATATTACAAATTCCAGGGGAAAATCGTTTTCGTCGGCTTCGGTTCCGTCGCGCAGGGCGTACTTCCGCTATTGCTGCGCCACATCGATATCCCGAAGGAACGAATCTCCATTCTTACAGGGCATGATCGCGGTCGCGCCGAAGCTGAAAGCTTCGGCATACGCTACGAGATAAATCCCCTCACGCGCGAAAATTACCGCGCGGTCCTCGGCGCGCTGCTGGACAAGGGCGACTTCCTGATCAATCTGTCGGTCGATGTGGCGAGTTCCGCGCTGATCGAATTCTGCTGTGAAAAAGGCGTGCTCTATACCGATTCGTGCATAGAGCCGTGGGCGGGTGGTTATACCGATCAGCAGGTGTCGGCCTCGCGCCGCTCCAATTACGGGCAGCGCGAGGTAGTAATCAACATGCGCAAAAAATATCCCGCTGCGGCCACGGTGATCCCCACACATGGCGCGAATCCCGGCCTGATTTCGCATTGGGTCAAGCAGGGACTGGTTGATCTGTCACGCGACATACTCGGACGCACGGATATACCGCAATCCAAAGAGCAGTGGGCGCAACTGGCCATGGAACTGAACATCAAGAGCATTCATTGTTCAGAGCGCGATACCCAGGTCGCCAGCCCCCGCAAGCAACACGGCGAGTTTGTGAATACCTGGTCGGTGGATGGTTTTATCGGTGAAGGTTCGCAGCCGTGCGAACTCGGCTGGGGCAGCCATGAGAAATACTTTCCGCCGGAAGGGCGCGAACACGATTTCGGCTGCAAGGCGGCGATTTATCTGGACCGGCCCGGCGCGTCGGTGAAGGTGCGGACGTGGACTCCCAGCGAGGGTGCGTTCCACGGCTGGCTGATTACCCATGGCGAGGCGATCTCGATTTCGGATTATCTGACGGTGCGCGATGGCGACAAAGTGGTGTACCGGCCGACCTGCCACTACGCTTACCATCCTTGTGACGACACCGTGTTGTCATTGCACGAACTGGCGGGCCGCAACTGGGTGGGTCAGGACAAGCGGCGTCTGTACCGTGATGAAGTGACCGACGGCATAGATGAACTGGGTGCACTGCTGCTGGGCCACAAGAAGGGCGCTTACTGGTATGGCTCGCAATTGTCTATCCAGGAGGCACGCAAGCTGGCACCACATAACAACGCCACCAGCCTGCAGGTTGCCGCTGGTGTGCTCGGCGCCGTGGTCTGGGCCTTGGAGAATCCGCAGGCCGGCATCATTGATCCGGACGATATGGACTTCCGGCGGGTGCTGGAAATTGCTAATCCCTATCTGGGCAAAATGGTTGGTGTCTACTCGGACTGGACACCGCTGCAGGGTCGCAATCATCCCTTTGCGGAAGATCTGGATGAGGAGGATCCCTGGCAGTTCAAGAACGTGCGCGTGATCTGAACGCGCCGGATGCATCAAATGCGGGAAATTCAGTAGTAACCAGGCGCAATCTTCTCCTATGGCGCTGAAGCCCGAAACACACGCTGCACTGGCGGTGCCGTCCCCCTGGGTGGAGCGCTGGGCCGCACTGGTGCCGACGGGTGGCGCGGTGCTGGATGTGGCCTGTGGCGGTGGCCGGCATGCGCGGTTTTTTGCGGCACGCGGCCACCCGGTTGATGCGGTTGATCGCGACGCCGATGCCATTGCCGCGCTGGCGGGCATCACTGGCATTACTGCGCTGTGTGCGGACATAGAAGGCGGGCCCTGGCCGTACGCCGGTCGCCGGTTTGCCGCGGTGGTGGTGACCAATTATCTGCACCGACCCTTGTTTCCGGCACTGCTTGCCGCCCTGGCTCCCGGTGGCGTGCTGATTTACGAAACTTTTGCACTGGGCAACGAGGCTTATGGCCGTCCGGCAAATCCAGAATTTCTGTTGCAGCGGGGAGAGTTGCTGCGCGTGGTTGGCGGGGCCAGGGTATGCGCTTTTGAGGATATCCATGTGGAACAGCCCAAGTCAGCTGTGGTGCAGCGCATCTGTGCGGTGCTTGAGGCTGAGTAACGGTCTAAATTTCTTTTGAATTCAACCGCTTTTCGCGCCGCAACAAGCGTCGGCCCAAATTGACCGGGGTGGTCGCACCCGGTAAAATTCGCCGGTTTACTCGGGCTGGATCAGAAATGCGGGTCAAGTTTGTTGCGGGCAACTGGAAAATGAACGGCAATGTGGCCTCGAATGAGGCTCTGTTGCAGGTTCTGGTGCCCGGATTGGCGGAAATCTCCGGCATGGAGAATGCGGTTTGCCCGCCTTACACCTATCTGTCACAGGTGCAGCGCGCCCTCAAGGGATCAAAAACGGCCCTGGGTGGTCAGGATCTGTGTCAGTACGGCAACGGTGCCTATACCGGTGGCGTATCAGCGGAGATGCTGCGTGATCTGGGGTGTGCTTACGTGATCGTAGGGCACTCCGAGCGCCGTACGGTGTTTGGTGAATCTGATGCACTGGTGGCAGAGAAGTTTGCAGTGGCACGGCAGGCGGGCTTAAAGCCGATACTGTGCGTGGGTGAAACGCTGGAAGAACATGATGGCGGCCGCACAGAGCAGGTTGTGGCCAGGCAACTGGATGCCGTCATGCAGCGCGGTGCTGCGGAATTGCAGGATGCGGTAATTGCCTATGAGCCGGTGTGGGCGATCGGCACCGGCAAAACGGCATCACCGGAAGAGGCGCAGGCGGTGCACGGATTTATACGTAGCCGGCTGGCGCAGGCCGATCGGAAGTTGGCGGATGGGATGCGTATTGTTTATGGCGGCAGCGTGAAGGCGGCAAATGCCGCACAACTTTTTACGATGCCGGATATTGATGGTGGTTTGATCGGCGGAGCAGCGCTGGTTGCCGAAGATTTTATTGCGATCTGCCGGGCGGCAGCGCAAGCAGGCTAAACAAGCGGGGGCAGCATGGAAGTCGCGATACTGGTGGTACATGTCATGGCAGCGCTGAGCATCATCGGCCTGGTGCTGCTGCAGCATGGCAAGGGTGCGGACATGGGTGCGGCCTTCGGCAGCGGTTCTGCCGGCAGCATGTTCGGTTCGTCCGGATCCGCAAATTTTCTCAGCCGCATCACGGCTGTGATGGCGGTGGTCTTTTTTGTGTCCAGCATCAGCTTGACGATATTTTCGACCAAAGGGGGCGGTGGCAAAGGCGTGATGCAGGCGCCCACCGAATCGGCTCCCGTGCAGTCCTTGCCTTCGCAGATACCGATTCCTCCGCCGGCAGTGCCGGCCTCGGACGTGCCGGTGCCGGCAGCACCGGCTGCGGCTGGCGGTGCAAAGTCGGGTGAGGTGCCGAAGTAACAGGTGAATCCTGAAGCAGGGTCGCTGCAGTTTTACGGCCCGTTTCATGATTCGATGTGGCAGTAAATGCAGACAGGTTTGGTCGACGTGGTGGAATTGGTAGACACGCCGTCTTGAGGGGGCGGTGGCGAAAGCCGTGAGAGTTCGAGTCTCTTCGTCGACACCAGTGTGCAGTTGAAGTGATGTGGCAGCAGGCAGTACAGGGGCGCCCGTTATCGGGCCGCAGGGTTTTTCGTAACAGTGCAGAAGGCCGCAGATGCTGGAAGCTTATTTTCCGATTCTGATGTTTATTGCCGTGGGCCTGGTCTTCGGTGTGGCGCCGGTTGCCGCCGGCTGGATTGCCAGTCGCGTCGTCGGATCACACCGGCCTGACCAGCAGAAATTGTCGCCCTATGAATGCGGATTCGAGGCTTTCGAGGACGCACGCATGCGTTTTGACGTGCGTTACTACCTGGTGGCGATACTGTTCATCCTGTTTGACCTGGAAATTGCATTCCTCTTTCCGTGGGCCGTGGTGTTGCAGGAAATCGGCCTGTTCGGATTTTTTTCCATGATGATCTTTCTCGCCATTCTGGTCGTGGGGTTTGCCTACGAGTGGAAAAAGGGTGCTTTAGAGTGGGAGTGAAAATGCGAGCTACGCGGCGAGGGGCCCCGCTTGCGGGGATCGACGCTCAGGCGAGCGTTTTCGGGCGCCGACGCGTGAGCGTTGGTTACTTGCTGGAAAAAATCGGAGGCGCAGTGGTAAGCCTCCGTAATTCAGGTTCGAGGTAATTTATGGGCGCCATCGAAACCATCAACGAAAATCTTAATGACAAGGGTTTCATCACCACGTCAGTCGACGCGCTGGTGAACTGGACCCGCACCGGCTCGTTGTGGCCGATGACTTTCGGCCTCGCCTGCTGCGCGGTGGAAATGATGCACGCGGGTGCGGCGCGCTACGACCTCGACCGATTCGGCATCGTGTTCCGTCCCAGTCCGCGGCAATCCGACGTGATGATTGTTGCCGGAACGTTGTGCAACAAGATGGCGCCGGCGCTGCGAAAGGTTTATGACCAGATGGCGGAGCCGCGTTGGGTAATCTCCATGGGTTCGTGCGCCAATGGTGGCGGTTATTACCATTATTCCTATTCGGTGGTGCGTGGTTGTGACCGTATCGTGCCGGTGGATATCTATGTGCCTGGTTGCCCGCCGACGGCGGAAGCGCTGCTCTACGGCATCATCCAGTTGCAGAACAAAATCAAACGCACCAATACCATTGCCCGCTAGCCGCAGCCCATCAACCATTCATGACCAGCAGAATTGAAAACCTGATCGCCGCGCTGCAAACTGCGCTGGGCGACAAGATCGTCAGCGTCACCGAGGCCCTGGGCGAGGTAACTCTCGTTGTCAAAGCACAACACCTGCTGGCGGTGGGCGCCATCTTGCGTGACGACGCTACGCTGAAATTCGAGCAGATGATCGATCTCTGCGGCATGGATTACAGCGATTACGGTGATGGTGCCTGGGAAGGCGCGCGTTTTGCGATTGTTTATCATTTTCTGAGCCTGACCCATAACCGGCGTGTGCGGCTGCGTGTGTTCGCACTGGATGATGCGTTCCCGGTGGTGGAATCCGTCATCGGCCTGTGGTCGGCGGCGAACTGGTTCGAGCGTGAGGCGTTCGACCTCTACGGCATCATGTTCACCGGCCACCCCGACCTGCGCCGGCTGCTGACCGACTACGGATTTGTCGGCCACCCGTTCCGCAAGGACTTTCCGCTGTCGGGCAATGTCGAGATGCGTTACGACCCCGAGCAGCAGCGCGTCATTTACCAGCCGGTGACCATCGAGCCGCGCGTGATTACACCGCGCATCGTCCGCGAAGAAAACTACGCGGACTCCGAAGGTTTCCGCAAGGGCTGACATGGCTGAAATCAAGAACTACACGATGAACTTTGGGCCGCAGCATCCGGCGGCCCACGGCGTGCTGCGCCTGGTGCTGGAACTCGACGGCGAAGTCATCGAGCGCGCCGATCCGCATATTGGCCTGCTGCACAGAGCGACCGAAAAACTTGCCGAACACAAGACCTTCATCCAGTCCGTGCCGTACATGGACCGCCTGGATTATGTGTCGATGATGGCCAATGAACACGCCTATGTAATGGCCATCGAAAAACTGCTGGGCATAGAAGTGCCTGAACGTGCTCAGTACATCCGCGTACTATTCGACGAAATCACCCGGTTGCTGAATCATCTGCTGTGGCTGGGCTGCCATGGTCTCGACATCGGTGCAATGACGGTGTTTCTGTATTGCTTCCGCGAACGTGAAGACTTGTTCGATACCTACGAAGCCGTGTCGGGCGCGCGCATGCATGCGGCGTATTACCGTCCGGGGGGCGTGTATCGTGATTTGCCGGATACCATGCCGCAGTACAGCGTCTCACGCATCCGCAATGCAGCGGCGATCAAGGACCTGAACGAAAATCGCCAGGGTTCGTTGCTCGATTTCATTGAGGATTTCACCAGACGCTTTCCCACCTATGTCGATGAATACGAAACCCTGCTGACCGACAATCGCATCTGGAAACAGCGCACCGTCGGCATCGGTGTGGTGTCGCCGGAGCGCGCATTGTCGCTGGGCTTCACCGGTCCGATGCTGCGCGGTTCGGGCATCGAGTGGGATCTGCGCAAGAAGCAGCCCTACGAAGTGTACGACCGCATGAAATTCGATATACCGGTGGGCGTCAACGGTGACTGTTACGACCGTTATCTGGTGCGGATCGAAGAAATGCGTCAATCGAATAGCATCGTTAAACAGTGCGTGGACTGGTTGCGCAAGAACCCCGGCCCGGTGATGGCTGACAGCCACAAGGTGGCGCCGCCGTCGCGCGTGGCAATGAAAACCAACATGGAGGAACTGATCCACCATTTCAAGCTGTTCACCGAAGGCATGCATGTGCCACCGGGCGAAGCTTATGCTGCAGTAGAGCATCCCAAGGGTGAGTTCGGCATTTATCTGGTATCAGACGGCGCCAACAAGCCGTACCGGCTGAAAATCCGCGCGCCGGGTTTTGCCCATCTGGCGGCGCTGGATGAAATGGTCCGCGGCCACATGATTGCCGACGTGGTGGCAATCATCGGCACCCAGGACATCGTGTTCGGGGAAATTGATCGATGAGTAAGCGATAAATAAGCGATGAACGCACCGATGATTTTATCGCCCGACTCCCTGGCGCAAATCGACAAGGCCGTCGCCAAGTATCCGCCGGAGCGCAAGGATTCCGCGGTCATGGCGGCGCTGACTATTGCCCAGGACGAAAAAGGCTGGCTGTCCACGGAAACCATGGATTTTGTTGCGCAGTATCTGGGCATGCCTCCGGTCGCCGTGTATGAGGTCGCGACCTTCTACACCATGTACAACATGAAACCGGTCGGCAAGTACAAGCTGACCATCTGCACCAATCTGCCATGCGCGCTGCAGGGTGCAACCGTAGCCGCCGAACACCTGAAAAAAGCACTGGGCATCGGTTACAACGAAACGACGGCTGACGGCTGTTTCACGCTGAAGGAAGGCGAGTGTTTGGGCGCCTGCGGTGATGCGCCGGTGATGCTGCAGAACAACAAGCGGATGCTGTGTGCCATGAGTCCGGAAAAAATAGACCAGTTGATCGCCGACCTGAAATCCGGGGAGGGCCGGTAATGGGCGCCCCCATCGGACTGCCGACACCGCCGTTTGCCGGCGACATCTTCGGACCGGACGCCGTAATCATGAAGGGCGTCACGGGACTCAACTGGCGGCTGCAGGATTATGTGGCGCGCGGCGGCTACGCAGCGCTGAAAAAAATTCTGGCTGAGAAAATTCCGCCGGAAGAAGTTGTCAACGAACTGAAAAAATCCGCACTGCGCGGACGCGGCGGCGCCGGTTTTCCGACCGGACTGAAGTGGAGCTTCATGCCCAAGCAGTATTCCGGGCAGAAGTACCTGGTGTGCAATTCGGACGAAGGCGAGCCGGGCACATTCAAGGACCGCGACATCATGCGCTACAACCCGCACAGCCTGATCGAAGGCATGATCATCGGCGGTTACGCGATGGGCATCACCGTGGGTTACAACTATATCCACGGCGAAGTGTGGGACGTTTACGAACGTTTCGAAGAAGCGCTGGAAGAAGCGCGCGCTGCGGGTTATCTCGGTGACAAAATCCTCGGCACGGATTTTTCGTTCCAGTTGCACGCGCATCACGGTTACGGCGCCTATATTTGCGGCGAAGAAACTGCGTTGCTGGAGTCCCTTGAAGGCAAGAAGGGCCAGCCGCGTTTCAAACCGCCGTTCCCGGCGAGCTACGGTTTGTATGGCAAACCGACAACCATTAACAACACCGAAACCTTTGCCGCGGTGCCGTGGATCATCGTCAACGGCGGCGAGGCGTTTCTGAATCTGGGTAAGCCCAACAACGGCGGCACCAAGCTGTTCTCGGTGTCCGGCGACGTGGCGCGGCCGGGCAACTTCGAAGTGAAACTGGGTACACCGTTTCCGGCATTGCTGGAAATGGCGGGCGGCATGCGCGACGGCCGCAAGCTGAAGGCCGTGATTCCCGGTGGCTCGTCGATGCCGGTGCTGCCGGCGGACATCATGATGGCTACCGATATGGATTACGACTCGATCGCCAAGGCCGGTTCGATGCTCGGTTCGGGGGCGGTGATCGTGATGGATGAAACGCGCTGCATGGTGAAATCGCTGCTGCGGCTGTCCTATTTCTATTACGAAGAATCCTGCGGCCAGTGCACGCCATGCCGCGAGGGCACCGGTTGGCTGTACCGGATGGTCGACCGCATCGAACACGGCAAGGGCAGGCAGGAAGACCTGGATCAGTTGAACCGGGTGGCGGACAACATCCAGGGCCGTACGATTTGCGCGCTGGGCGACGCAGCGGCGATGCCGGTGCGCGCCTTCATCAAGCATTATCGCGACGAATTCCAATACCACATCGACCATAAGAAGTGCCTGGTCGCACCTTATATCTAGGCCCACGCGATGCTCGAAATTGAACTCGACGGCAAGTTGATGGAAGTGGCTGAAGGCAGCACGGTGATGGATGCCGCCAATCAGGCCGGCATTTACGTGCCGCATTTCTGTTACCACAAGAAGCTGTCGATCGCCGCCAACTGCCGCATGTGTCTGGTGCAGGTGGAAAAAGCGCCCAAGCCGTTACCGGCTTGCGCGACACCGGTGACCAAGGGCATGAAGGTATGGACGCACTCGGATGTGGCAGTGAACGCCCAGAAGGGCGTCATGGAATTCCTGCTGATCAATCATCCGCTGGATTGCCCGATCTGCGATCAGGGCGGTGAATGCCAGTTGCAGGATCTGGCGGTGGGTTACGGCGGCAGCGACTCGCAGTATGAAGAAGACAAGCGCGTTGTCGCCAACAAGAACCTCGGTCCGTTGATTTCCACCGACATGACGCGCTGCATACACTGCACGCGCTGCGTGCGTTTCGGTCAGGAAATTGCCGGCATCATGGAACTGGGCATGATCGGCCGCGGTGAACACGCCGAGATCATTACCTTCGTCGGCAAGACCGTCGATTCGGAACTGTCGGGCAACGTCATCGATCTGTGCCCGGTGGGTGCACTGACCTCCAAGCCGTTCCGTTACAGCGCCCGCACCTGGGAGCTGACGCGCAAATCTTCGGTCAGCCCGCACTGCGGCCTGGGCTCGAACCTGACGCTGCAGATCAAGCAGAACCGCGTGATGCGCGTCTTGCCGCGCGAGAACGAAGCTGTCAACGAATGCTGGCTGTCGGACAAGGACCGTTTTTCCTATGAGGCACTGAATTCGGAAAAACGCCTGGCCCGGCCGATGCTGAAAAAGGACGGCAACTGGCAGGAAGTCGAATGGCCGGTGGCGCTGGAATTTATCTCAAAAGAATTGCAACGCATCAAGGGCGCGCACGGCGCGGCGAGCATCGGTGCACTGGCGACGCCGCACCAGACTCTGGAAGAACTGCATCTGCTGCAGAAACTGCTGCGTGGCTACGGCTCGGGTAATGTCGATTTCCGGCTGCGTCAGGCAGACTTCAGCGCTGACGGCAAGCGGGCCGGCGTGCCCTGGCTGGGCATGAACATTGCCGACATCAGCGCGCTGGACCGCGTGCTGGTGATCGGTTCGACGCTACGCAAGGATCATCCATTGATTGCGCAGCGGCTGCGCCAGTCAACCAAAAAACAGGCGCAACTCAATCTGATCCACGCCGCTGACGACGATCTGCTGATGCGCGTGGCGAACAAGGCCATCGTGGCGCCGGCACTGCTGCCGCAGGCACTGGCACAGGTAGTGAAGGCGACCGCAGAAATTAAAAATGCCGCAGTTCCGGAAGCGGTGCGTGGCGCGGTGGCCGGTGTGACTGTTGATGCTGCGGCCAAACGTATAGCCGAGAGTCTGATTTCCGGGGAAAACGCTGGCGAAAAAACCGGCGTGTTCCTCGGCAATTTTGCCGAGCAGCATCCGGCGGCCAGTACCTTGCATGCACTGGCGCAGGCACTGGGCGAAATCCTCGGTTGTCCTTTCGGTTTCCTCGGCGCTGCGGCCAACAGCGTTGGCGGCCATGTTGCCGGTTGCGTACCCACTGGAAAAATCGCAGGCAAAAACGCGCGGCAGATGATCGAAGCACCGCTGAGGGCGTACCTGCTGCTGGGTACCGAACCCGAACTCGACATGTTGAATCCGCGGCAGGCCATGGCTGCGATGAAACAGGCGGAGCTGGTGGTGGCACTGAGTCCGTTCCAGCATGGCGCTACCGAATACGCGCATGTGCTGCTGCCAATTGCACCGTTTACCGAAACCGCTGGTACCTACATCAGCACGGAAGGTCGCGTGCAGACCTTCAATGGCGTGGTGAAGCCGCTGGGTGAGACCCGGCCGGCGTGGAAAGTATTGCGGGTGCTCGGTAATCTGCTCGGGCTCAGCGGTTTCGAGCATGACGGTGCGGACGATGCGCAGCGTGAAGCGCTGCACGGTAAAAACGAAATATTCAATAAAAACAATAACTTAAAGTTTACCCTCGGTGCGCTGCCGACAGCAGCGGACGGACTGGCCCGGATTGCCGAAGTGTCCATCTATGCTGCCGATGCACTGGCGCGCCGTGCGCCCAGCTTGCAGAAAACCCGCGATGCACAGCCGCCGCTGGCAACGATGAACCGCGCGCTGGCCGATCAACTCGGATTGCACGATGGCGATTTCGTGCGCGTGGCCCAGGACGGCGGTGACGTGACCGTGCCGTACGCCATTGATGACAAACTGCCGGCAGGCTGTGTGCGGCTGGCTGCGGCGCAAGCGGAAACTGCAGCACTGGGTGATGCTGCAGCAACACTGACCGCAGAGCGTGTGGCGCAAGCGCAGAAGGTGACCGCCTGATGCTGGATACGCTGATCGCCTATCCGCAAGAGCTGCTCGGTCCGCTGTGGCCAGTGGTGTGGACGCTCGCCAAGATCCTGGTGATCGTCGTGCCACTGATGCTGTGCGTGGCCTACCTGACGCTGTGGGAACGCAAGATGATCGGTTTCATGCAGATCCGTATCGGCCCGAATCGCACGACCTTCTTCGGTATCAAGTGGCTGGGCGGCTGGGCGCAGCCCATAGCTGACGGCATCAAGCTGCTGTTCAAGGAAATCATCGTGCCCACGGGTGCGAACAAGTTCCTGTTCGTGCTGGCGCCCATCATGGCCATCATGCCGGCGCTGGCGGCGTGGGCGGTGGTGCCGTTTTCACCCGAGCTGGTGCTGGCCAACATCGATGCCAGCCTGCTCTACCTGCTGGCGATGACATCGCTGGGTGTCTATGGTGTGATCATTGCCGGATGGGCATCCAATTCAAAATACGCCTTCATCGGCAGCCTGCGCTCGGCGGCGCAGATCGTGTCGTACGAAATCGCTATGGGCTTCGCGCTGGTCGGCGTGCTGATGGCGGCGCAAAGCCTGAACCTGGGTGAGATCGTCAAGGCGCAAGAAGGCGCAGCAGGGTTGTTCAGCTGGTTCTGGCTGCCGCTGTTCCCGCTGTTCCTGACTTATGTGATTGCCGGCGTGGCTGAAACCAACCGCGCGCCGTTTGACGTTGCCGAAGGTGAATCAGAAATCGTTGCCGGCTTCCATGTCGAATATTCGGGCATGACCTTCGCGGTGTTTTTCCTCGCCGAATACGCCAACATGATCTTGATCTCCATGCTGACGGCGATCCTCTTCCTCGGCGGCTGGCTGTCACCGTTTCCGGCGTCCTGGGGCTTCCTCGGCGCAGCGAGTTTCGGCTGGCTGATCCTGAAAGCTTTTTTTGTGGTGTCGTCCTTCCTGTGGTTCCGTGCGACTTTCCCGCGCTACCGTTATGACCAAATCATGCGCTTGGGCTGGAAAGTGTTCATACCGGTGACGCTGGTGTGGATCGTCGTGCTCGGCGCGTGGATGCAGACACCACTGTGGATATGGTGGAAATGATGATCCAGGCCATACGCAAATTTTTCAGTACCTTCCTGCTATTCGAACTGCTCAAGGGCATGGCGCTCACTGGGCGTTACCTGTTCGCGCGCAAGATCACCGTGCAGTTCCCGGAGGAGAAGACACCGCAGAGCCCGCGTTTCCGCGGCCTCCATGCGCTGCGCCGTTACCCCAACGGTGAAGAACGCTGCATCGCCTGCAAGCTGTGTGAAGCGGTGTGTCCAGCGCTGGCGATCACCATTGAATCCGAGCAGCGCGACGATGGCACGCGTCGCACCACGCGTTATGACATCGACCTCACCAAGTGCATCTTCTGCGGTTTCTGTGAGGAATCGTGCCCGGTGGATTCCATCGTCGAGACGCGCATCTTCGAATACCACGGTGAAAAACGCGGCGACCTGATTTACACCAAGCCGATGCTGCTGGCGATCGGTGATGCCTACGAAGAACAGATCGCGCAGGATCGCGCCGACGACGCGGCGTACAGATAAATGGTGAAAGGTGAAAGCGTGAAGGGTGAAGGGAAAACATTAGTGGCGCTCACCGCCATTGGCGGGGGTGAGATGCTGCGTGCGAGGGAGTCGGCATGGCGCGAGGGCGCTCACCCTTCACCCTTCACCCTTCACGGGAATCAAGAATGACCTTTCAAGAATTCATATTCTGGTTTTTTTCGGCAATTCTGGTATTTGCCGCGCTGCGCGTGATCACCGCGCGCAATCCCGTGCATGCCGCGCTGTTCCTGGTGCTGGCGTTCTGCACCTCGGCCGGGCTGTGGATACAGCTGGAGGCGGAATTCCTCGGCATTGCGCTGATCCTTGTCTATGTCGGTGCAGTGATGGTGCTGTTCCTGTTCGTGGTGATGATGCTCGACATCAACCTCGCGCGGCTGCGCGAGGGGTTCTGGAGTTATCTGCCGGTGGGCGCCGTGGTGGCGGTGCTGCTGGTCATTGAAATGGCGCTGGTACTGGGCGGACCTTATTTTGGCTTGAGCGAGATGCCGCAGCCCGAGGCGGCGGTGGCGGGATACAGCAATACCAAGGCGCTGGGCCTGCTGCTCTACACCGACTATGTCTATCCATTCGAACTGGCTGCGGTGATTCTGCTGGTGGCCATCGTCGCGGCAATTGCCCTGACCCTGCGCCGCCGCAAACACAGCAAACATATCGATCCGGCGCAGCAGGTGAGCGTGCGCAGCGCAGACCGGGTGCGTATCGTGGCGATGCCGTCTGAAAAAAAACTGAACCGCGACGGGGAATGAAACCATGATCTCGCTATCGCATTATCTGGTGCTCGGCGCGGTCCTGTTCGCCATATCGGTGATCGGCATATTCCTCAATCGCAAGAACATCATTGTGCTGTTGATGGCCATCGAGTTGATGCTGCTTGCCGTCAACATGAACTTCATCGCGTTCTCGCATTTCCTGAACGACATCGCCGGGCAGGTGTTCGTGTTCTTCATCCTGACCGTTGCTGCCGCTGAATCGGCCATCGGTCTGGCGATCCTGGTGGTGCTGTTCCGCAACCTCAATACCATCAACGTCGACGACCTCGACCAGATGAAGGGTTGAGCCGGACATGACTTCGATGCAAAAACTTTATCTGCTGGTGCCGCTGGCGCCGCTCGCCGGTGCACTGATCGCCGGCCTGCTGGGCTGGCTGATCGGCCGCCGCGCTTCGCACTTGATCACCATCCTCGGCATGGTGGTGTGCCTGATCACGTCATTCCTGGTTTATCAGGACGTCATGCGCGGCAATATCTTCAATGGTCCGCTGTACACCTGGCTGGTATCGGGCAACATTCGTTTTGAGCTTGGTTTTCTGATCGATCCGCTGTCGGCGACGATGATGATGGTGGTGTCCTTCGTCTCACTGATGGTGCACATTTACACCATCGGTTACATGGCCGATGACCCAGGTTATCAGCGCTTCTTCAGCTACATCTCGCTGTTCACCTTCTCGATGCTGATGCTGGTGATGAGCAACAACTTCCTGCAGCTGTTCTTTGGCTGGGAAGCGGTGGGCCTGGTGTCGTACCTGCTGATCGGTTTCTGGTACACCCGGCCGACGGCGATCTACGCGAACCTCAAGGCGTTCCTGGTCAACCGCGTCGGCGACTTCGGTTTCCTGCTCGGCATCGCGCTGGTGCTCATGTATTTCGGCTCGCTCGATTATGCCGCGGTGTTTGCCAATGCCGGACGGCTGGCGGGCAACACCATCGAGCTGTTCCCGGGTGTCTCCTGGTCGCTGCTGACGGTGATCTGCATCCTGCTGTTCATCGGCGCCATGGGCAAGTCCGCGCAGTTTCCGTTGCATGTGTGGCTGCCGGATTCGATGGAAGGCCCGACACCGATTTCCGCACTGATCCACGCCGCGACCATGGTTACCGCGGGCATCTTCATGGTGGCGCGCATGTCGCCGCTGTTCGAACTGTCGGAAACTGCGCTGTCGTTCGTGTTGATTATTGGAGCAATCACCGCGTTCTTCATGGCGTTGATCGCCACGGTGCAATACGACATCAAACGCGTGGTGGCGTATTCGACACTGTCGCAACTGGGTTATATGACCATGGCGCTCGGCGCCTCGGCCTATTCGGCAGCAATATTTCACCTGTTCACGCATGCCTTCTTCAAGGCCGTGCTGTTCCTGGGTGCGGGTTCGGTGATCATTGCCATGCATCACCAGCAGGACATGCGCAAGATGGGCGGCCTCGCGAAATACATGCCCATCACCTACATGACGGTGCTGATCGGCGCGTTTGCCAATGCCGGCCTGCCGCCGTTCGCTGGATTCTTTTCCAAGGAAACCATCGTAGAGGCGCTGCATCACGCCACGGTACCGGGCGCGGGCTTTGCCTACGTGCTGGCCGTAGCGGGGGTGTTTGTCGGCGGTTTTTATTCCTTCCGACTAGTGTTTTACGCTTTCCACGGCAAGGAGCGTTTTGCCGACCCGCATCATCCCGACGTCATGGCAGCGGATGCTGAAGCCGCTGCAGCGGGGGCGCATGACGACCATGCGCACGATGATCATGGGCACGACGACGGGCATGGCAGCCATGCACCGCACGAATCACCGGCGGTGGTGTGGGTGCCCCTGGTGCTGCTGGCGATTCCGTCGGTGTGCGCGGGCTGGTTTATCGGCACCTTCGTCTACGGCAATTATTTTGGCAGTTCGATAACGGTCAGCACTGCGCACTCGGCGATGGCGACGCTGGCGCAGAGCTACCACGGCGTCATCGCCATGATGACTCACGCGTTGGGCACGTTGCCGTTCTGGCTGGCGGTGGCCGGTGCCGGCACGGCCTGGTTCCTGTACATTGCGCGGCCGGAACTGCCCGCTGTGCTGCGTCGCAAGTGGGGCGTGGTGGTCACTGTGCTGATGGATAAATACGGACTGGACCGTTTCAACGACTGGTTCTTCGCCGGCGGCGCGCGCGCGCTGGGCACTGGGCTGTGGAAGGGTGGCGACGTTGCCATCATCGACAACGTGATGGTGAATGGTTCCGCGCGGCTGGTCGGCTGGGTGGCCGCTGTGGTGCGCCATGTGCAGTCGGGTTACATCTATCACTACGCGTTTGCGATGATCATCGGCGTGCTGCTGTTGCTGACGCTGGTTACGCGCTGATGCTGAAGAAAAAGACAGAATGATGCAGGGATTACCCTTACTGAGCCTCGCCATCTGGGCGCCGATCATCGCTGGCGTTGCGGTGCTACTGACTGGTGGCGATCGCAATGCGCAGACGGCGCGCATCATTGCGCTGGTCGGCGCGGTCATCGGTTTTGCCGTGACCATCCCGCTCTACCTGGGTTTCAACCTGCAGCAGGGCGGTTTCCAGTTCACCGAACTGCGGCCGTGGATCGAAGCCTTCAACGTCAATTATCACCTCGGCATCGACGGCATCTCGCTGTTGCTGATCCTGCTGAACAGCCTGACCACGATACTGGTGGTCATTGCCGGGTGGGACATCATCCAGTCGCGGGTGTCGCAGTACATGGCGGCGTTCCTGGTGCTGTCAGGACTGATGAACGGTGTATTCTCGGCGCTGGATGCGATGCTGTTCTACGTATTCTTCGAATCGACGCTGATCCCGATGTTCATCATTATCGGCGTCTGGGGCGGTCCCAATCGCGTATACGCAGCGACAAAGTTTTTCCTCTATACGCTGCTCGGATCACTGCTGTCGCTGGTGGCCTTGATTTACCTCTACAACGTCGCGGGCAACAGCTTCGCGTTTCTCGACCTGTATGAGGTCCCGCTGCCGATTTTAGTGCAAGTCGTTGTTTTTATTGCATTTTTTATGGCTTTTGCAGTGAAGGTGCCGATGTGGCCGGTGCACACCTGGTTGCCCGATGCCCACGTCGAGGCGCCTACCGGCGGTTCCGTGGTGCTGGCCGCGATCATGCTGAAGCTGGGCGGTTACGGTTTCCTGCGGCTGTCGCTGCCGATCGTGCCCGATGCCAGTCAGTACCTGGCGCCGGTGGTCATCGCCTTGTCGCTGATCGCCGTGGTCTACATCGGGTTTGTGGCGCTGGTGCAGACCGACATGAAAAAGCTGATTGCCTATTCATCGATTTCGCACATGGGTTTTGTCACGCTGGGCATATTCATTTTCAACGCGCAGGGTATTGAAGGCGCGGTGATCCAGATGATTTCGCATGGTTTCATTTCGGGCGCGATGTTCCTGTGCGTGGGCGTGCTTTACGACCGCATGCATACTCGCCAGATTGCCGATTACGGTGGTGTGGCCAACCGGATGCCGGTGTTTGCTGCACTGTTCATGCTGTTTGCGATGGCCAATGCGGGACTGCCTGGCACCAGCGGCTTCGTCGGTGAATTCCTGGTCATCATGGGCGCGATGAAAGCCAATTTCTGGTACGCATTTGCCGCTGCAGTGACACTGATCCTGGGTGCCGCTTACACGCTGTGGATGTTCAAACGGGTCGTATTCGGGGCGGTGGCCAACAAACAGGTCGAGGCGCTGCAGGACATCAATGCCCGCGAGTTCCTGGTGCTGGGCGTGCTCGCGGCGCTGGTGCTGGTGATGGGCATCTGGCCCCAGCCTTTCGCTGAAGTGCTGCACACTTCCGTCAATGAACTGCTGGCGCATGTGTCCTACAGCAAGCTGCCAGTGCAATAGGCCAAGGACACGGAATAACTGCGATGGAATACATAACACCCCTGTGGCCTGCCTACCCTGAGCTGTTCCTGCTCGTGATGGCGTGCACGATTCTGATCGTTGACCTGTTCATCAGCGACGACAACCGCATCCTGACCTATGGCCTGACCCAGTTCACGCTGGTGGTCTGCGCGCTGCTGACCTTTTTTACTGGCACCGCCGAGCCGGTTTACACCTTCAGTGGCATGTTCGTCGACGATCTGATGGCCGACACGCTGAAGCTGCTGACCTGCATCGCAGTGATCACCATACTGGTTTATTCCCGTGCCTACACGGCGGCACGCGGCATGTTCCGTGGCGAATTTTTTGCGCTGGCGCTGTTTGCGACGCTGGGCATGATGGTGATGATCTCGGCCAACCATCTGCTGACGCTGTACCTCGGACTGGAACTGCTGTCCTTGTCGTTGTATGCGATGGTGGCGCTGCAGCGCGATTCGGCACAGGCCACCGAAGCAGCGATGAAGTATTTTGTGCTGGGCGCGCTGGCTTCGGGCATGTTGCTCTACGGCATGTCCATGCTTTACGGTGCTACCGGCACGCTGGAAATCACCGAGCTGGCGCAACTGTCTGCCGACGGCGTGCGGGCGCAGGTGGTGCTGGTGTTCGGGCTGGTATTCATCGTCGCCGGCCTCGGCTTCAAGCTGGGTGCAGTGCCGTTCCACATGTGGGTACCTGACGTTTATCAGGGGGCACCGACGGCGGTGACGCTGTTCATCGGATCGGCACCCAAGTTCGCGGCATTCGCCATTGTCATGCGCCTGCTGGCGCAGGGGCTGGGCGCCGATGCGCTGGTCGAAGAGTGGCGGCAGATGCTGATCATCATGGCGGTGCTGTCGCTGGCCATCGGCAATCTGACGGCGATCATGCAGACCAACCTCAAACGCATGCTGGCGTATTCGACAATTTCGCACATGGGTTTCCTGTTGCTGGGCGTGCTCTCCGGCACCATCGACGGTTACGGCGCCGGCATGTTTTATGTCGTGGTTTATGTGCTGATGACGCTGGGCGCCTTCGGCGTGATCCTGCTGCTGACCCGCGGCGGTTTCGAGGCCGAAAACCTGGATGACTACAAGGGGCTTAACCAGCGCAGTCCGTGGCATGCTTTCCTGATGCTGCTGCTGATGTTCTCGATGGCAGGCATACCGCCGACGGTGGGTTTTTACGCCAAGCTGACGGTGCTGCAGGCGGTGGTGCAGATCGGCCTGTGGTGGGTGGCCGTGATCGCGGTGGTGTTCTCGCTGATCGGCGCCTTCTATTACCTGCGTATCGTCAAGCTGATGTATTTCGACGCGCCGCAGGACGATGCGCCGATCAAGGCTTCGGTTGACGTGCGCGCCTTGCTGTCGGTCAATGGCCTGGCGATGCTGGTGCTGGGCATTGCGCCGCAGCCGTTGATGGTTATCTGCATCGAAGCCGTCCGCGCTTCGATTTGAACCTGATCGTTGCGGGAATGCGGCTGGCATGAAACCGCACCAGCCCGCAGATTTCACAGAAACCCCGATTTCATCGGAGACGGTGTTCGAGGGCAAACTGCTGCATGTAAAACGTGATGCCGTGCGTCTGCCTGACGGCAGCCAGTCAACCCGGGAATACATCTGCCACCCCGGCGCGGCGATGATCATCGCTCAGCCTGATCCCGATACCATCATCCTCGAGCGCCAGTTCCGTTATCCGCTGGCTCGGCATTTCATTGAACTGCCAGCCGGCAAGATTGATCGCGGCGAGGAACCGCTGGCTACGGCGCAGCGCGAACTACGCGAAGAATGCGGGTTTGTTGCCACTGAATGGCGTCACCTGACGACGCTGCATCCGTGTATCGCCTATGCCGACGAACGACTGGAGCTTTATCTGGCGCGTGGGCTGACGCAGGTGGGCAATGCTCTGGACGACGGCGAGTTTCTGGAAGTGCTGACAGTGTCTTTGAAGCAGGCGCTGTCCTGGGTGCGCGATGGCACGATCACCGAAGCCAAGGCCATGACCGGCCTGCTGTGGGCCGAAAAAATCCGCAATGGTGAATGGTAGGCGCGGGTACGCCTGCCATTACCTGCTGTACTCAACCGGGTGATTTTCCGGTTTTGCCGGTACGTTGAGATTGCGGGAGTGCGGCGCCCAGCGGCAACGCGGGCTGGAACAGATTGCCCTGCGCATACAGCGCGCCGGTATCTTTCAGCACCTTGAGGATGGCGGCGTTTTCGACGCCTTTGACGATGATCTGTCGTTTCAGGCCGATGGCGAGATCGTTGACCGCCTTGACGAATACCCGGCTTTCCTCATTTTCGTGCAAGTCCTGGGTGAAGCGTTCGTCGATTTTCAGGTAATCAACAGCGAAGCGCTTTAGGTAATAAAAGGAACTGAAGCCGGCGCCGAAATCGTCGAGAGCAACGCGGGCACCCAGCGGCCGCAGGTGTTCGATGAAGGCCGCCGCGGCATCGATGTTCTCCATGGCGGCTTTTTCACTGATTTCGAATACCAGGTGTTTACCCGGTACGTCCGAGGTGCGCACCATGTCCGTGATCTCGTGCACCCAGGTCTGGTCGGAAATCGATGCCGCTGACAGATTCACGGAGTAGGGCAGGGATGAATTCCTGCCGTGTTCGTGGATGTGGGTCAGTACCCGCGAGACCACGCGCAAATCCAGTGCCGGGGCATAACCCAAGGATTCCGCGGTGTCCATGAACTGCTGCGTATCGGCCCAGGCGCCATGTTCGTCGCGCACGCGCAGGAATATCTCGTGATGGATGGGCGCGCCGGTGCTGATTTGCACCGCAGGTTGTGTGTATAGCGCAATCTCGTCCTGCTCCAGTGCCTCGTTGATCAGGTGTGACCAATGGGTGCGGTGCTGTCTGGCGCGTAGTGCATCGGATGCCGGATTGAATAGTATGACTTGGTTGCGTCCCAGATCCTTAGCATGATGGGTTGCAGTATCCAGAGCAACAAGCAGGGAGGCCCAGTCGCTACCGTGGAAAGGGTACATCGCCACGCCTATGGATGCCGTGATATTGGAGATCACCCGGTTGTGTGCGGTTTCCAGCCGGTAATTCTGCACCGCGGCCAGCATGATGTCGGCGGCAGTCTGGGCGTCTTCGCGCAGGGCTTCGGGCAGATGCAGCACGAACTGGTCTTCGCCGACGCGGTACAGTTCACCACTGCGGTCGCGCGCCACGTTGCGCAGTACGCCGGCCAGCCCCAGCACCAGCTGGTCGCCGGCGCCGTGGCTGAATACCGCGTTGACGCGTTTGAAGTGATCCAGATCAATCATGATGATGGCGCCGACCTGGCCGCCTTGCAGCGCCTTTTCCACTTCGCGTTGCACCGCGCCGCGATTGGGGAGGTCGGTCAGCGCATCATGCATGGCTATATGTTCGGCGCGACGGATGGCCAGGTGCTGTTCCGTGACGTCGCGAGCGGTGCCGCGGATGCCCAGCATTTCGCCGGACTCGTCGCGGGTGACGCGGGCATTGATGCCGATCCAGCGGTCTTCGCCACGCGCGGTGGTCAGGTGGGTCAGCTGATTTTGTACTTCGCCGTGGCGGTGCAGCGTTGCCAGGAAGCGGCGGTTGGGCAGGTGGGCGCCGTTGGTTTCAAAATTGAAGAAACAGCGACCGATCAGATCCTTGGGTGCCAGCCCGAAAATATGCTGGGCGGCAGCGTTGAGATAAGTGAAGCGGCCTTCGGCATCGGTTTGCCAGATCAGGTCGTGCGAGGTTTCGACAAGGTCGCGATAGCGGCCTTCGCTTTCGATCAGCAGTTGGATGATGCGGCGTTTTTCGGCCAGGGTGCGTTTGACGCTGGCCAGTTCGCGGGAAGTTTTTTCGGCAAATGCGCCGCCGTTGGCCTGGACCAGCCGATCTATCACTTCCCTGGGGTAACGGCGATGCCCGCCTTCCGTGCGCTGGGCACTGAGGATGCCCTGATCGTCCCAGCGCCGCAGCTTCTGCGCTGAAATGCCGAGCAGATGCGATGTCTGCTCAATCGTATAAAAATGCTCCTGATCGACCATGCCGGGTTCCCCTGGGTCGTCCGGAAAGCGGTCCGGCGACCACAGGGCAGTGTAACAGAGCGTGGGAGTAGTGGTTTCATGGTGTGCTTGCGGATTGCGGGGGTTATCAATGCAGGGTGGCGGGTTCCTGCATCACGTTTTGCCGGGAAACCAGGCGCTGCATCAGTTTCAGGTCGCGCGGTGTCAGGCGCAGCGCGGCTTCCACCCAGATGCCGACTACGTCTATCAGTTCGTCATAGTTGATCTGGTGCACGCGGCGACGCACCGAGGCCAGAGCTGCCAGACCGTTGCGTGAGCGGGAGCGTTGCTTGATCAGGGCGGCAATGGCGTCGTCACCGGCGCCGTCTTCGGCAACCACATTGACAACACCAAAGTCACGCATTTCTTCAGCGGTGTAAATCTTGCCGGAACTGATGATTTCCTCGGCCTTCAGCTGGCCGACCTTGCGATCCAGGAACGAATAAGCGCCCATGCCGGGGAACAGGTTGAACAGGATTTCGGGGAAGCCGAAGCGCGCGCTTTTTTCGGCGACGATGACGTCGCTGGACAATGCGGCCTCAAAGCCGCCACCCAGGCACTCGCCCTGCACCAGTGAAACGGTGGTGAGTGGCAGGCCATGACCGATGTAATTGCGGTAAAGCACGTCGATGCAGGCGCGGCCATAAGTGGTCAGCGCGTTGCGGTCACGGTTGTCGATTTTCTGCCGGAACAGATCCAGATCGCCGCCGAGGTTGAATACACCGGGCATGCCTGAGGCGAGGATCACGTATTCGATGGGTTCTTCAGTATCGCCGCAATCGATGCGGCCGCCGCTTTCCGCGAGGAAGTTGTAATAGGCGCGGATGTCACCCAGCAGACCGGGGTTAAAACAGGGGCGGGGTGCAGAGGTCCAGCGCGACCACAACGCACGGGTGTTCCGGTCAAAACGCGCATGCAGTTGCGGCGAGAAACGGAACTCGGTGGTCTGCCGAAAATCCGGTTTTACGACGGCATGGTGTACGTCAATGACTGCGGCTGGGACTTGCATTTCCATGATGGATCTCCCTGGGTGCGTTGGTTATTCGCGGCGCAACATGCGCCTGTGCTGATTTAATTGCAGGGTACGTGAAGTGGCAAACCTAACAAATTGATAGATTTTAAATTAATCCAATAAAAACATATACTTATAACTATATTCTTGACGCGCCAGCAGCGGTTACACCATAGGTTGTGGTTTTATGCGGCGCTGATACGCGTGGATGAGGTTTGGTTCGAGAGCCAGTGTTTGACTCCGTCCCTCGGAGCCGCTAAAAGCATACGCAGCCCACCACCCTATCCATTTTGCGAACGGTCCCAGATAAATCGTGTTGCGCGCACTGCTCAAGCTGATGCTGGGTTTGCTGTTCCGGGTGCGTGTTACCGGGCACGGTGGCCAGCTCACGCGCGGCCGGCCCTTGGTGGTCGCCAATCACGATTCATTGCTGGATACGCTGCTGATCGCGCTGTTTCTACCGGGCGATCCGCTGATCGTATTGCCGCGCGCATTGACCAAGCACTGGATCGGCAAACTGGCACGGCACGTGGCGACCTGCATCGATCTGGAGCCGGGCGGCGGTTATGCCATCAAGCGCCTGGTGCACACGATACGTGACGGGCGGGCGGTGGTGGTGTTTCCGCAGGAGCGGGTGTCCACCAACGGCTGCACCATGAAAATTTAGCCTCGTCGGCGGAATTTGTGGGTAGTTTTTCCCCTACCGAGCGGGTTTTTGGGTTGAGTTGAGGTACTTGTAGAGCTTGCGGCAGGTAGCGTCAAAGGATCTCTGCTGT
>Ga0209702_10002152_pt1 | contig 35367 bp, 62 predicted proteins | sample FRY01_FD_187210 | JGI IMG/M metagenome (GOLD analysis project Ga0209702, IMG submission 187210) | Freshwater microbial communities from Lake Fryxell liftoff mats and glacier meltwater in Antarctica - FRY-01 (SPAdes) (version 2) | ecosystem: Environmental > Aquatic > Freshwater > Ice > Glacier...
GCTTTTGCTTTAGTCTCTGGCGTTGCTGAACTTGCCACCAATGCTGAGGCTCAAGCGGGGACCGACGCATCAAGAACTATTACTCCTGCGGCACTTTCAGCCGTGATGAATATATCAACGCATGATGTGGCAGCTTCCCGCGCTCTGGCGACGAACTACACCAACTCATATGGGTATCCCATTTTTGTCTCTGTCACGCCTAGCGCGAGTGGCGCGAACACAGCAACAGCGATAGTCGACGGGGTGAGTATTAAGGGCAGCTCTTATGGCTCGAGTGGCGCGAACGCGAGCATTTTTTTCATGGTGCCCGCAGGCAAGGTTTATCAAGTCAACGACACCGGGCCGTCACCGACCGTTTCAATTTGGGTTGAATGGTATTAAGGAATTAGAAAATGACAGCACGTATATTTATTAATCCATCGGATACAAGCGCTCCTTACGGTTACGATGAGCCTAAACAGCAAGACCTTATCGACGCCGCCATAAAGGTTGGGTGGAAGGAAATAACAGACACATGGCCACTACCGCCGACTACCGCGGAACTTGCAACCACAGCGCGATACAAGCGAGACGATTTAATCAACGCGGTGCAACGGCGCATTGACAGGTATAATTCACAGGTGGCGGCAGGCACATCAACCAATGACAGCGCGGCTATGTTCACAAAAATACTGACATACACTCAGGCATTGCGTGACGTGCCGAAACAGTCTGGTTTTCCATCGTCTATAAATTGGCCTGTTGTCCCGGCATGACCGATTACAACCACGCCCTTGCGGCGATGGGCGTAAGTGCTGACCGAATTGCGATATTTGATAGCCCGGTTGCCAATGCATGTTCGCAATTCAACATCAACACACCTAAACGCCAAGCCGCTTTTCTCGCTCAAGTTGCACATGAAAGCGGGCTATTCAGACACCTCATTGAAAACCTGAATTACTCAGATGATGCCCTTCGGAGAGTGTGGCCGGGACGGTTCAATGATGCTGAGGCCAGAGTATTTGCCCGCCAGCCAGAGCGCATTGCAAACAAGGTCTATGCCGACCGTATGGGCAACGGCTCGGAGACTTCCGGCGATGGGTTTCGATATATTGGCCGTGGCTTAATTCAGCTTACCGGCAAGGCCAACTACAGGGCCGCTGGTGAAGGTTTGGGAATAGATCTAATCAGCAACCCTGAATTACTCGAACAGCCTCACGACGCGGCAATGGCCGCTGGCTGGTACTGGAAAACAAACGGCTGCAATGAACTGGCCGATGCCGACAACTTCAAGCAAATAACGCGACGGATTAACGGCGGGCTGAACGGGCTTGATGATCGCGTTTCTTTATGGCGCAAGGCAACCGACGCATTGAAGGGATAGCCATTGACCCATATCGACGTTGAGTTGAAACAATGGGCGACGCCTCGGCAGGCGGAATATATTGACGCCATAAACGAATATGGCAGCGGCGCGGCGGCAGGCACCCATTTAGGGGTGACAAGGACTGCAATCAACATAGCCATTCAAGCGGTAAAGAAGAAGGCCGCTATCGCTGGATATTCGCCAGACCACGCAATGACGCATACCGCGCCAAACCCGTTTATCGTGAAGGGCGTTTCGACGCTTTACGGAGAAGATGGACAGCCCAAGGCGCAATGGGTCAAGACTACATTAGATCGTGAGAAATACGACGAAGCCATCAAGGCCGCTATTGAGGCAATGGCGCAAGATATACCGCGCGTTGCACCGCTGGACGCTCCCGATGGTTGCATTGAAAGCCTCTGCAATCTCTACACAATGACAGACACCCACGTTGGCGCTTTGGCGTGGCACAAAGAAGGCGGTGCGGATTGGGACGTGAAGATTGCCGAGCGTGTTCTAACAGGCTGCTTTGAGCGCATGGTGCAATCAGCGCAACCGGCCAAGGTTTGCGTGATTAATCAGCTAGGCGATTTTCTCCATTCTGACGGGCTGCAAGCTATCACGCCAACATCGGGCCATTTGCTCGATCAGGACGGGCGCTTTTCCAAAATCGTTGCCGCTGCAATTCGTATACTTCGTAGGCTTGTGGACCTTGCATTGCTCAAGCATGAAGCCGTTTACATCGTCATGGCCGAGGGCAACCACGACATGGCCTCATCGGTCTGGCTGAGGCATATGTTCGCCGCGCTCTATGAGAACGAGCCACGAGTTACGGTCAACAATTCCGAACTGCCTTACTACGTTTATCAGCACGGTAAAATCATGCTGGCCTTCCATCATTCACACCTGAAAAAGATGGACGGTCTGCCGCTTTTATTTGCCGCGCAATATCCTGAAATGTGGGGCGCTACCACCAAGCGATATTGCCACACCGGCCATCGTCACCATGTCGAGGAAAAAGAACATTCCGGCATGAAAGTTATCCAGCATCCAACTCTTGGAGCGCGTGACGCATACGCAGCGCGGGGAGGGTGGCTAAGTGAACGTGAGGCTACGGCTATCACATATCACAAGGAATTTGGGCAGGTCGCCCGTGTCACTGTTTGCCCTGAAATGTTGGAGTAGACCATAATGGATTTGCTATCTCAGGTTGATGATATCCCCGATGAAATTCTTGCAGCGGTCGCGCCGCATTTGAACCTTGCCCGCGAGCGTAAGAGTTTCTTTGACGCCGAATCCGTGAGGGACTTCCTCTATTACGTCGCCATTGAGACGCGGAAATTTGCTCGCCGAATGGAGAAGTTAGAGGCTGAACGTGTGCGTCAGTTGGATGAAACTCCACAGGATGAACTCGGTTGAGTGAAGAACCAGACGTTGAAGAACAGGACGACGCCCTAACGGAAGTATTCGAATATGAGCCGTTACCATCCTATTTGATGCTGGCAGACGGGCCACTGAAAGACGAAGCCAGACGGGTTCACTGTCTCGAACTTCTCAGGCTAGGCGAGGGGACATTATGCGATACGTGGTCAAAAGATGCCCCAGCCGTTGAAGCGTTCCTCAAAGGCACCAAGCCAAAACTCACCGCAGCTAAGTGATCCGCTTTGGGTGGCCCGCTAGTCGTGGTCATAAAGACGTATTTCCGCTGCCTAATCTGGGCCTATAGAGCCGAATTGTTATACCGGAGTTTTAAATCAGATGATTGACTGGATCAAGTGCCACCTCGTTGACGACATTAAGGACGCTTGGCGTTGGATATCCGTACAGGCCAGCGCGGTTGCAATCGCTTTGCCTGTTGCGTGGATGGCAATGCCGGATGATTTTAAGGATGCCATTCCTGGCGGGCTGGTGTCGCTCATGGCGGGGGCAAGTCTCGTCGCCTTGATCGGGCGCGGGGTTAAGCAAAAATGATTGAACTCATCATCGCTATGATCGGCGGGTTGCTCTACCGTATGCGCGGTGCACACCACGAACCATTGCTTGGTCTGTCGGGCCGTGCTCAGAAAATCCTCTACATGATTGCCTTCTCCTCGATCTATGCCACAGCGGCCTTTTGCAGCACGGGCACATGGGCTGGGCTTATCGTTTGGGCTGTCACGTTCGGCGCTATAACGACGGGCCATGCCAGCTATATTGATCTCGCGCATGTCGTGGACGGTTCAACCGGCGCACCTGCCGATGGTCAAACCGATGAATGGTATGGGCGTTGGATACCGGGCACGGGCTATTGGCATGAATTTGCGGGTCTGGCCGTCTCAGGGCTGCTCATCACATTGCCGTGCGGGCTTGCCACGCTGAATCCGATCATCGGCCTCAGCGGCGCTCTCAAGGCCCCGGCGTATGCGATTGGCTGGCTCATTCAAGACTGGACCGAGCTTAACATGTTCTTCGCGCGTGAGGCGTTTACCGGCTTTCTGCTTTGGGGCGCTCTCGCATGGGTGATCCTATGATGTTCGTCCTTGCCAACTGGAAAGCCATTCTTGCCGCCGCTCTGATCGTTGGCTCTTTTGGCGCTGGCTGGCAGGTCCACGGCTGGAAATATGGGGCTGAACAAACTGCCGCCGTAGTCGCCACACAGAAGGCCGAGAAAGCCGATTACAAGGTAGCGGTACAGACCGAAGAAACTCAGGCCAAAACGCATCAGGCCGAAGATGCGAAGGCCCAGACAACCATTCAAACGGTGATCCGATATGTCAAAGCTGATCCTGCTTATTGCGGCATCCATGCTGATAGCGTCTTGCAGCTCAACAATCAGCGCGAAGGATTGCCGCCCGCCAAGTAGCTTGTTGGCTCCGGCTCCAAATCTTGCGCCATTGCAGGACCACGACTATCCGCTTGAGGATATCCTGACCGCATGGAGCATGGATATTGCGCAGTATAACAAGCTGCGGGCCGATCAGAATGCGCTTGCAGTGTGGGTTAGGGAGCGGTGTTAAGCGCAGCGGAGATTGAGTTCAGGTCAGCAATATCCTGTTCAATATCGTTCGGTGAACTATACGACCCATTTGGAACGCGACGAACCTCACACTTTGCGCACTCATCATACCTCAATATAGCTTGTCGCTCGGCGCTCACAACACGGTGATATTCCCATTCGTGCTGGCAAAGCCTTTGATGAAGCCATATTTTGAATTTCTCAAACATCATTCCTCCATAGCAGGGTGGGTGGCTAGTCGGTGTTAGGCTGATCTTGCGGTTTTGACGCTTCAACTACCAAATCCCGAATGTCATAGTAGATTGGACCGCTGCCTTCTCGCTCCATTTTCAGGCATGAGCCGAAGGCCGTGAGTTGGAATAATGCTTCCTCTGCTGTGATTTCTCGCATTGGATCACTCATCCGTCTCTCCTATAGGTTGGGTGGAGACTTCTTTGCATAAAGCGCAAAGAACTTAATCCACGGGCATCCACTCTGTCATGTCATTGGTCCTTGGTGAGCAAGGCGCGACGGGCGGGGGTCATGCGCTTGTTTCCCGCTTAATGGCATCATACTGACGCTGCGAGCAGATCAGCTTATTACCTATCCGATACGGCCCCTCATCTTCATAGATTGGCGTGGCGAGCCACATGACCAGTTCGGATATTCCGAATAGGCGCAGGACTGGCCTGATCCACGGGTGCGCCCATAGCGGCTTGATGGAATAGCCGATATGCCGCTTTGGCATGTTGTGCGAAACGACAATGTGCATTGCCTGTGGCACTTCGCGGTCTATTCGCTTTACGGCATCCAGAATGGACTCGAATGTCAACCCCTCACCCATCACGCCTTCTCCTGATATGCGCGGAGTGGGACGGCGCGATGAAGGCTCTTAATTCCCGCTGCGCTTTTACGAATGCGTCGTGCAGCCTCCTTGTTCGCAGCGTCTTGTGTGCCCGTACCGTCTGGGAACTCTTCGTTTTCAAGAAACTCAGCGGCGTTTTCCAGCGCGTAGGCAAGATCGTGATATGTAAATTTCATTCTTTCTTCGCCTTTCTCCACACGCTCTATGAGGCTTGAGAGGTCAGTCATGCGAGCCACCATCCGGTTGTGTCCACTCGGCTTAATGCTTTCGAAAAAACACCCTGCGCCACAGCCCCATACTGACCCATCAAGTTTTGCTCAAATATTGAAAGATTGCTCATGACTTGTCTCCTTTGAGTGCGGCGATGGTCATGGCTGTGTTCCTTCGAAATTACGCCTAAAGCGCTTGCCTGTCTCTGGATCGAAGCCCATAAACTCCAAGGTTTCATCGTCAGCTCTGATATTTTTCAGGTGACGAAATTCAATTTCATCAAGTCGGATCATGTATTTATTTATTCTGGCCTTCTGATCTTCCGTCATGTGAAGGCGAGCAACGCCAACAAGACTTTCAAACTGCTCGTGCATATCTGTCAGTTTCTTCACGCGGGCTTGGGCGGCGGTGAGGTCGGCGTACAAAAATTCGATCTTGTTATGAGCCTCAACGCTTGATTGCTCGGCCTTAATGGCGCGGCTGAACATGCCTTTTAGTTTCTTGCCGAAATGTCCCAGTCCCTTGCTTTCTGCAAGATCAACCCACGGTCTCATGTCGGCGCTTACCCAGTAGGATGCGCACTCGCTTTTATGCCTTTCCACCTCGGCTTGCAGGCCGGTGATGGTGGCGAGAAGGTCGGGAATGTCCGTGCGGGCGTGGGCGATGAAAACGGCGTCACGTTCACAGCGTCTGGCATTGGCTGGCAACATCTGCGTAGCAAACGCAACCTGACCTCGGGATGGATTCCCCGGAAGTTCGCCACAGTCTGTTCTTGCAGCAATAATTGATGTTCCGCATTCCTCCTCCGACCATCTCGCGTCTGTCCACCAAGGCCCCTCAGTCGCAGCATCAGCCCGCGCTTTAATCTCCGCCAGCCGTTCCGGTGTCATGTCTGTCACGTTCTGATCCCTGTATTTTTCAACGTGTTCTTTCACTGGCATATACCCAGCCTCCACATTGGCGCGGTCCCATTCGCGTTGTTCTTCGGGGGTCATGACGACACCTCCCAATTCCGGTACTTTTCCCAAACGTCACATTCTTCCGCGTCAGTATCGGGCCAAACATATATTCGTCTCAATTCAACGGACTGGCATATCGGAATCGAAGGCCATTTGATTTCAGGGTAGGCGCACTTCCCAACTCCGCGACCAGTGCGCTTACCGTTCTTATTGGTCTTGCCGTTGAAGTGCTGACAATTCCCGCAGCGCTGTTTCATTCGCTCAATCCTTTGTTCGGGAATAAGACCCGCGCATTCTCGATTACAAACACCGCCTTATTGAGCAGCCCTGTAAGCCTGTAGAGGGACGCTGCGAGGCCATATGGGTTGATCGCTTGCGACTGCCACCAGATGCGCTCTCCGCGCTTGTGCTGTGCGTCTGGCCCGTCTGTATGATGGTCTGGGCAAAGGGGCACACATCTCCAATCGCTCGGCTTTTCTGACTTGCCGACAATGCAAGCGCCGCTCTCTGCATCCGCATATCTGACATGGGCGACATGGACCGGACGCCTCCAGCAAATCACGCAGGGCAGTTGCGCGATGAAGCCAAGATGCTCCCTGTCCCGCTCGCGTGGTTTACGTTGACCATCTGCGACCGGCGCGACCCTACGGCGGCGCTGGCCTTTCTGGTGGATGGGTTGGCGGGTGAGGTTCATTGCCCAACCTCAAAATGGAATCTCTGAGTCAAGGTCCTGTGCGAATGTCTGGCGCTCTTGTTGCGCCGGTTCATCGCCACCATCACGCTTGCCACCGCCAAGCAATTCAACGTCACTGACGCGCACTTCCGCATACGTCTTGCCCTCGTATTCCCGCAGGCCGAAGTCACCCACCACGGCAAGCTGTGAGCCTTTCGTGACGTATGGCGCGATCTTCTCCCCGCGCGTTCCGAAGAACGAACAGCCAAACCATGTGGGCGGCGCGTCTTTCTTGAATGGGTCATTCACCGCGACGTTGAAATTGAGAATAGGCGTTCCATCCTGGAGGCGGCGAATTTCGGCGTCTTTTCCGACGCGACCGATGATTGTGATTTTTTTCATGCTGCAATCCTTAACGCCGCGTCTATCGCGTCCAGTTGTTTGTTGACGTGGTTATATGTGGCCTCGCTGGCATCTTTGATCTTGTCGAGGCGCGGGGTGCATCCATCAAGGAACGCCGCTAGTTCGTCGGGATCCGTAATGGCGTGAGCCTTGGCGAGAATGTCCTTGGCGTCTTTTACGTGAGCAGGTTCTTCGGCGGCTTTCGGCGCGGCCTGCTTTGTTTGTGCTTGCGGTGCGGATTTGCTCGCGGCGTTTCCATCATCATCTTCTGGTGCGATGCCAAGCGCGGCCATGAGCCCATAGCGGCGAGCGTAAGTTGACGCGCTGCCAAGGCCCTGCATGTCATTCTTGGCGATGATTAGAGGCGTGTATCCCTCCATCCATTGACCGGATGAATGGTAAACCCGCGTAATCATGCGCTGGCCGTCTTCGGAAACCGACTGCCAGATTGCCAGATCGTTCGCCTTCAATGCGTCTATGCAAGCATCAACAACGGCCTCAAGATCGGCGTATTTCGATTTGAAATGAGGGTTTGTTGCGGTCTTTTTTGCCGACCCCGCCGCATGCTCGGCCTTAATGAAGGCCGGAATAATCTTGTCCGTCTGTTCGCTCGTTTGCATGTCACTTCTCCGTTTTAATTGTGAGGGAGCCCGACTTGCTCCGCTTAACTTCGATCCCGTGTCCCGTGGCTTTGCCAACATCCGCATCAACAAGCCCCTTGATCGTCTTGGCGGCTTTGTCAAAATCCTTTGCGGCGTCTTTGTTCGCGAGCCAATCAAGCGCATTGCTGGCCCACTCGTTTGAGCCCGTCATGTCAGCATCACGCAGCTTTTCAAACGGAACAGGCGATGCAATAGGGGCCGATACGATGGGCGGCGTTCTAGTTGTGACTGCGTTCCAGAAGGCTTCCTCTGCGTCCAGAAGGCTAATCAGGTAGAAGTCATCCATCGCCACTTCAAAGATTTCGTGTTTGAACGTGCCGATGAAAATGCTCAACACGGCATGGCCAACACCCGCACAGTGCATGTTGTGATGTAGCTGCGGCATATACCGCTGGACCACATCTTCTACCGTGGAGAAGGCGTTGACGTGCTTGCACTCAAGGATTGCCGGTTCGCCGTTTTCTGCGAGCGTCTGCCCATCCAATTCGCAGCGCATATAAATACGGTCGGCAGCGTGGATTGATTGATTGCGGTCCCAAACTTCGCGGCCTGTGGCGTGGGAAAAAAACGCGCAATTCAATTCTTCCGTTGCGCTGCCCATTTGGACAGGCAGTACCCACTCAAGGTTTTCCGGTTCTGTCGCACCGATCTTCTCGCCGTAGAGCCGCATAACGCGCTCTGGGTCGCCGCTAAGAATGGTATTGGCATCTGATCCACCGATACCAGTAAGGCGCTCGGCGTGCCACGATGCGGGCTTTGTGTAGGGTGCGTTTATGCTACTTCCTCCAAAAATGCTAACGGGTCAAAACCCAATTTCTCTATGAGCAGTTTTTGTGCCTGATCGAAAAACGCGCTAAACTCGACTTGCGTCATTGCATCAAGCGCAATGCTATCAACGCTGGTGTGGACTTCGCCCGTCCGTAGATCGGCAAGCTGGCGTCGATAGCCCAGCGTGATCTTGATTTCGTCGGACAAATGCACCGCAGAGGGCCAAGCGTCGGTCGCATTAACAACGCGGTGGAGCATCATCCAGTAGGTTCCGAGTTGTTTGAGCGAGCGGCTTACAATCGGCACAAGTTCAAACTCGGCACTATTCGGGAAGGCCATCAATGCTTCGGCGTCATATGCCGACACAGGGCTAAGGCCACGGGGTCCGCGCCGAACGATTGCGTGGGGCAGCTTGTCGCGTTTGGGGCGCTTGCTCATAGCGCCCGCCGATCCTGGACAAACACCGCGCTTGGAATTGTCACCGTTGCACCGCCTTCAATGCCTTGCTGGAGCGCGTGGAATACCATTTGCTGCTCATGCGATAGGTCATCCAGTCTGCGCGGCAATGGCTTGAGCCATGCAATAAGGTCGCGCAGTGCGTGTCTGGCTTTAATGCGGGCCTCGATAAGTGGGCGGTCAAGCTCATAGTTGACGGTTGGCATTGGATATTTCATCACATCACCCATTTCAAAAGCGCTGCAATTAGCGCGATTACGAAAATCACTAGAGCCGCAATGGCTGGTAGTGCGTGTCTGTCTCTGTGTTGGCTGTAGTTGCCGCCGTGATCGTCTGGCAGGTCTATCGGCATACGGTCGAACGGTTTGAAGGGAGGCATCACGCACCGCCTTTCATCGCATCACTAAATCCACATGTGCAGCCTGTCCGGTCAGTTTCCGTAATGGCGCAAGAGGTGAGGTGGCGACCATATTTGTGTAATGCGGCAATAGCGTCGTCACGGGCATCATCAAGACCTTCAATCATTTCAAGCAATGCCGTTCTGTCTGGGTTTTCATCCATCACTCATCCTCCGCGCGATAATCGACAGCCCATGTGTCGCCGATCGAATCCGAAACATGGTCGCGGAATATCTGGATTTGCTCTGGCGTCATATTCGCGTTTTCCATCGCGGCAACGGCTGAACTGATTGCCAGATCAAAATGAAATCGATCATCACGGAACCAACGGCGCTCAGCTTGTTCAAAGCGTTCGCCTGCATAGAATTTACGTTTGGCTCGCGCCTGCGCTTCGGTGCGCAATGGCCGCGTGGTTTCGCCGTTTAATAGGACTGCTTCGCCTTGCATGGTCTTCATCCTCAAAGGTTTTGGGCCAAAATCATCTGTGTAGCCATTAGGACTGATTGTCATTCGTCTCATCCTCACTGCGGGTGGCCGCTCTGGTGTGAGGATATTGATAGCACCACTAACAATGGATGACAACAATAAATGTTAGCATCACTGTAATTATTTTATAAGGGGTTGGTATTGCTTAGAAAACGAGCGTCAAAAACATTCGATCAGAGCATATTGGTATGCGATTAGGCCTGTTTTTCGTCGTCAAGCGCAATGCGTAAAAGGCGCAACGCCTGCTCCCGTTTATGGGCGTCCAGGCGCATGACGTAATCAGCCAATTCATTATGCGTAGAAGATGGAGGCTGTTGCAATAAATCCGCAGGTTCGCAGGACAAAGCGACCGCAAGCGCCTCTAGCATTGGCTGAGTATAATTGATCAATCCGCGCTCCAACTGAGATATGGCCCCATGGGTCACGTCGATGCGCTCGGCCAGACGTTCTAACGTGAGTCCGCGATATTTGCGCCATTCACGTATAAAATGACGAGGTTTCTGCTTTTTTTGAAGAGACAAACGCATACGACGGATTCTCATTGCTTTGCAAATCTACGCCATACAGTGGTGCTAACAAAAAGTGCTTGAACCATAATGTTAGTGGTGCTATCAAGAGGCATGATTGACATTCAAGAGCGTCTTGGCCGCGAACGTGGTCTGAAATTTAAGCTGGCGACCGAACTTGGGATTACCCATGGAGCGGTTAGCCAATGGTCTCGTGTTCCTGCTGAGCGTGTCTTGGACGTGGAGCGTGTGACAGGCATCAGCCGCCACGAACTTCGCCCAGACATTTATGGCCCCGCACAAAGCGAGGTCGCATGAACAAGAAACGTTTGGGGCAGGTTTATTTCCTTCAAGTTGAGAAAAACGGACCTGTTAAAATCGGCTTTACAGAGGGCATTGTTTATTCCCGCGTCAAGTCTCTTCAGCAATCTTCACCACATGAACTCCATTGGATAGGGGCTTACATCGCGCTTCCAGTAGAAGAGAAGAGACTTCATCATCTATTCGACGCACATCATCTCCGCGCTGAATGGTTTAAACCTCATTACACAATATTGGACTACATCCAAATTGTGTCGCCAGACTTCGGTCGCGACAAATACATTGAGCAGCATTTTAGAATTAGCCTCCAAAAAAAGATACGCGAAGCATGTTCTCATAAGCGTTTGGATTGGTTTCCCCACTTCGCTGAGGCTGCGGGAGTTAGAGTTTTTGATTTCCATAAATGGATGGATTGCAGGCGTATTTATTCGTCAGATCAGATGGACAGGATTGAAGCGCGGCTTGATGAACTCGTGGGATTACGCATGGAGCAAGCAGCATGAGCATCGACCCCATAACGCTGCTTGCCATTATCGGATTTTCCATTGTTGAGGTGACGGTGCTTTGCGCGGCTGCATGGCTGCGGTGGGGGCGTAGATGACATTTAACAAATGGCTGGCGGGTGAAACAAAATCATTCGTTTATTTCCGTGGCTATCTGGCGTCCGCCAAATTGCAAGACCGCGATGATCTGAAATGCGCCAATGACGCATGGAACGCGGCTGTCAGAGGGCATGTTGGCCTTGTCCAGAAACGCAATCAGCACGGCACGTTTGATTATATCGCAGTTCGCGGAAAGTTTGAAGGTCCACGACCTGTCCGTTGGCGGTTTGACGACCGCTCACCAGAGAATGATTCGAAGCGAAAACCCAACCCGGAACCCAAATAACATTGTTGCTGGCGCTGTCCTGCAAGACACCGTTGCGCCGCTCCAACTGCTGTAACGACCTGAGTAAGTAATTCGAGTTCATAGCATGCCTCTCCGTCTCCTGAGTTTTCAGGATGACACGGAGAAAAAACATGTTTCGCCAAAAGTTTGGGCGAGTTGTGCCCAAAAGGTTAAAGATGACAAGCGCAACAGACACCGTACATGAGGCCCAGTTCAAGCTGAGAGAGCTTGCGCGGCCTATGTGTAGCGACACACGGGAAGCAAGCCTTCATCGTGTGGCGCGGGTTGTGGGGCTTTCCATCTCGCAAGCACAGAGAATTGTTTATGCCAAATGCAAGCGCATTGACGCGCATGTGCTGGACAATATCCGAGCCAACTATGCGGCGCTTGAGGCCAAAGCGGAACGCATGGCAGACGACATGGAAGCAATAGCCAGATCCAAACTCCAAAAAATAGAGGCAGACAATGCGGTTGATATTGAGCCTGACGAAAACGTTTCTGGCGTGGGGCGCAAACTGGCGGCTGGCGGTAGTGGACAAGATCAATACCCGAACCAAGAAAACGACTGAGGGAAAATCACATGACTGAAATGGGACATAACAGCGGTAACGATCAACTGCGATCCATCATTGCTCGCGTGGAACGGCTCGAAGAAGAAAAGGCCGCGCTCGCTGCCGACATCAAGGAAGTTTATGCCGAGGCCAAGGGCAACGGTTTTGATACAAAAACCATTCGCCAAATCATCCGCATCCGCAAGCAGGACGCCGCCGAACGTCAAGAGCAAGAGGCCATGCTTGATGTTTACATGCATGCATTAGGAATGCTGGCAGATACACCACTGGGCGAGGCAGCGATTGGCCGCAATATCCCGCACAACGGAATTGTGACATGAGCGCAGACGCAATCATAGGGTGGCCTGCTAATGCCTATGTGGGGCAGAAGGTGGTTTGTGTTGACGCTTGTCGCTCACTCAAAAACATCCGGGAAACATATCCTGTTGTTGGCAAAATTTATACCATTCGTGAAGTTTGGGTGGGACAAAAAAGTGACAAAGTTGGGTTTTGTCTGGTCGAAATAGTCAATCCAAAGATGGATTTTCCAGAGGGTTTTGGCGAATGTAATTTCTCATGGGAATACTTCAAACCACTCGTCACCAAATCCACCACCGCACAAGTTGAAGCCCTCAAGCGCCTCTGTCAGCCGGAGGTGGTGGAGTGATTACCCTTTCCGCGACATTCACCCTGCCTATCCCGCCAAGCGCCAATGCAATATGGCGTAGCAATCGTGGCCGCACTCACTTGAGCGCGAAATACAAATCATGGATTGCATCGGCAGGTTTGATGCTGAACAGCCAGCGCGTTCCGACGATCAATCCCCCGTATCAGGTTGAATATGCCGTTGGCAGACCAGACAAGCGCCGCCGTGACGTTACCAACTTCGTCAAGGCGTTGGATGACCTTCTCCAGAACTGCAACGTCATCACGAATGACAGCGAAATTATTGATAGCCGCATCTACTGGTCCGCTGATGTTGAGGCCGGTCAGGTGCGCGGAACTGTGAGGACGGCATGAGCAACATTGATCGTCGCGCTCAGCACTACACCGAAAACACCAAGGCTCAACAGACGCACAAACTGCTCTGCGCTGGCACCAAGGGATTCAAACGCGGATTAAAGCGGAAGGCTATTGAACGTCATTTCAATGCCAGGAAGGTGCATCCATGAGCCAGCGAGACAAAGCCGCCCAGATCATCCGCGAAACATCGGTTAAGCATCAAGTCAAAGCCGCAAAAATCGTGGGTCAATCACGGTTTCGCAAAGATGTTTACGCTCGCATGGAAGCTATCTGGTGCATCAGACGCGAAACAAAACTATCCACTACCCAGATCGGGCTTTTGTTCGACGGGCGCGACCATAGCACCATCATGTATTCACTCAGGAAAGTTCGAGAATGGCTTGAGACTGGAGAGCCTTGGCCGATCAAGAATGAGAACATCAACCCAAACATTGATTTTTTGCCGGGCAATTTCCGTATTCGGTTTATGTCGAAAGCCGCTCAGGTGGTGATTGTGCCAAGCCAAATTGACGAGCCTGTGACAGTTCGTAGGGTTCGAGCACTCAAGCCTACCGGAGAAAATGCAACGGCACCTGTTGAGAAGATCGTCACGCTCCCCTGCAAGGCGCTACGTCACGCTAGGAACATTAATAATTACTGGTCGCAGCGCGGCGTCAATGCCAATGCGCGGGCGGTCAAAGTAGGCAATCGCATAATTGTCAAATCTGATTTGACATTGGTAGGGTAAGATGAGCCGCATTAGATCAGTACACCCAACTCTATTCACCGACGAGGCATTCATGCAGCTTTCAGATGCCGCTCGAATGCTACTGATAGGACTATGGACAGAGGCCGACGATCAAGGGGTGTTTGAGTGGAAACCACTCACACTCAAAGCGAGGCTGCGTCCAGCCAACGATGGTTCTGTTGATCCACTTTTGGACGAAATGCAGCAACATGAATTGATCCGTCGCATTGAGGTTGATGAAAAATCATACGGGCTAGTACGCAACTTTCGCAAGTTCCAGCGACCACAAAAGCCTAACGCTATACATCCGCTACCTGACGAGCATCGTGATTATGTGGCGATAGATTACGGAGAGCCTGATGCTAGAGCGGAATTTAGGAAATCACTATGTGAGGCTCAGAACAATAACTGTTTTTATTGCGGCACAGCCATCACTCATTATTCCAAAAAATTCAACACGCTAGATGTTGACCACAAAATCCCCATTTCGCGCGGCGGAACCGATGACCAAGAAAACCTAGTCGCGTCCTGCAAAAACTGCAATAGAGCGAAATGCGACATGACTCACGATGAGTTTTTCGCATTGCGAAAGTCTCAAATAGACCATGCGAAATCATCATCCATCGGTGCGACTACAATAGTCGCACTCCAGATGGAGGATGTAGGATGTAGGATGGATGATGGAATTGATACTGATGCTACGCGCAAGGACGATTTGGCTGATTGCCTAATCGAAGCGGCTGGGGCGTCCATCGACCCGACCCGATACGGATTGCAAGACCTCAGCCGCCCGTTTGCGTGGCTCGCTGATGGATGCGACCTCGATCTAGATATTCTCCCCGCCGTTCGCCGCGTTGCCGCTCGTGCCTCTCCTATGGCGATCAAGGGATGGAATTACTTTGACGGGCCAGTAGCAGACGCCAAGGCCAACCGAACCAAACCAATGCCGGAAGGGCGAGCCAATGCAGGAAATCACAAATCGACCGACGCACGCGCCCGTGAAAATCACTTCGCCGGAATCGCTGCGGCTGTGGCAGAAGCGCGTGGGTAGCCTTTCGGGCATCCCGCAATTCCCGCCTGTATCTGACCGCCCGTTGGTGCTTGCGGGCCTCAAGGAAGCCCTGTGGCGAGCGGGACCGGAATACGTGGCAACTGCCATGCTTAAACTGCAAGCCCACTACTGGCGACCCGATTTCAGCCCTGCACAGGCCAAGGAACTTTACGCCGATTACATCGAAGACCTATCCGACCTTCCGCCTGATATTCTGGATGCGGCCATTGGTCAGTATCGGCGCAATCCTGAAAGCAAATTCTTTCCGCGCACGGGCGAACTATTGGGGTTTGCAGCGCCGATGCTTGAGGAGCGCCGCCGCGCAGTGTTGAGGCTGGAACGCGGGCCAGGTGGAAAACCGCAAGAGCAAAAACGCTCACCTGCTGAAATCGACAGGATGCGCAATCTGGTCAAAACAGCCTTCCGCCGGACGGATGAGGCCAGCGCATGAGGCTAGTTATCATTGAAAGCCCATATGCGGGCGATATAGACGCTAATGTTGAGTACGCCAGACGGTGCGTAAGGGATTGCCTTTCGCGCGGCGAGGCTCCGATTGCATCCCATTTGCTTTACACGCAGGCGGGCATCTTGCGTGATGATATTCCCGACGAACGCCAGTGGGGAATTGATGCCGGGCTTGCGTGGCTGAAAGTTGCACAGGCGAGCGTCGTTTACACCGATCGGGGCATAAGCAGTGGCATGGAATACGGCATTGCCTACGCTTGTTTGCTGAGCATTCCCGTCGAATACAGAACCCTGGAGGCAGCGGAATGACTGACACAATCGCAAATCGGTATGTAGGGGCAGATCAATGAGGAAAGCCGCAAAACGTCGCATTTCGCTCGAAGGCCGGGACGGCAATGTGATTGACATTGAAATACGCAAAACCGATCTGGACAGCGGCACACACATTTTCAACGCCGCCAACTGCCATTTAGATCTGATGCTGAATAAGCACCAGATTGAGCTGTATCAGCACATGGCTGGAGACATGTTCAAATCAGATTGCGACAGGGCCCACACATCGCCAGCGAAGGCCGTAGAGCTCAAGGAGAAGGTTGATGGCGGCAATTTCACGATGACGCTGAGCGACCATGCTCTAGATGCACAGGATCGTGTCAAGAACGCATTACGGTCTATGAGCGTCATATCAAGGTTGCTGGTCAATGACGTGGTATTCCACGACCGAAGCATCCAGAGGGTAGCTGTAATGCGCGGGTTTTCCCGTCACTATGTAGGTCCGCGATTCCGCGAGGCGTTGGATGAGCTTGCCAAGCATTACGGATTATGTTGATTTATGAGTAAATGACTGACTAAAATAACCGGACTAGTACGCTTTTGGACTTGTAAAGACTTAAGAAAAGCGTACTAGTCCGAAATCAAAAACCATTGAAGCGCGGGAACGCGGTGAAAGTGATCCGCAAACCTGCCATATTGTGTAGATAGGTGATTTGCGCTCGCAGCTTTCTTAGCTATCTCCGCGCGGCGCTCTGGCGTCATGCTGGATGCCCGCGACTTTCCACCCTTGCGCCCTAGGGCGACCGCAGCGGGGTCTTTACCCTCGTCTGGGTCTTTTTCCAAGGCTTCGCCTGTCGCAAGGTCAGTAATGAACTTGGCGAGTTGGTTTGCGTCTCTGGGGCGTTTTGGTTTTTTGGCAGGGTTTGTCATGCAGTTAGTATCGCATGGACGGCGGATAGGCCCAAGAGGGGCTTAAAATTTCTCAATTCAAACTGAGACACTACCGGCGCGACTGGTCAATTGACTGTTAGCAGTAAACCTGCCATATTGTGTAGATAGGTGATTTGCGCTCGCAAGATATAGCGGGCGCTTTTGATTCAATCTCCCTGCTGAGCCTCCCTCAGCTAACTGGCATCCCAAAAGGTTGATGCCTTTTTTATTGAGCCGTCATGTCAGCCACCATCATTCCATACAGCCGCCTAGAAGCGGCCCGCAGGGCTATGGAGAGAGCAGGCAAAGCTGTGAATGATTACGCGCTGGCTATGATTAAGAACGGCGGCAAGACGAAGGAAGTGGCCGAGTGAATGAGATTTCCTTTGCCTCATGGACCCAATGGGGCCTCGGCATTTTAATCATGCTCGGTGGGGTGTTTCTAAGGCTCGTGCATGGCCGTCTATCTGAGGTCAGCAAAGAGAACAGAGAAGATCGTGACCGCATTTGGGTGACACAAACAGCACACCGCAGAGACTTCGACGCTTTCCGCGACCGCGTTTTTTCAGACATGGCATCAAAGACAGACATACGCGAAATGGAAATGCGGCTGATGTCTGCGATTAAGTCTCAGGACCGCTAAGCCACTGATGCGCGGCTATCAACCAGACTGAGCACCAGATAACAGACAAGAGAGGCCATAGAGATGGCTAAGGCACCAAGCAATAACCCGAAGGGGAGGCCAAGCAAGTACGCCCCATCCATGTGCGATGCTATCCTAGCCTCTGGCAAAGAAGGCGGCTCTGTTGCCGAAATGGCGATGGATTGCGATGTTTGCATTGATACGCTCTATGAATGGGCCAAGGTGCATGAAGGATTTTCCGAAGCCTTCAAGAAAGCACAGACACTTTCTGAGGCATTCCACGCCAAAAGAGTTCGTGATGGGCTGTGTTTGCCTTCCAGCGAGTTCCAGGGCGCGGCCAATCTCAAATACATGGCCCAACGCTTTCAAGACAGATGGAGCGAAAAACAGCGCCTAGAGCACACTGGTCCCGACGGCGGACCCCTTGTAATTGAGCGGCGTATTGTCAACGCTTCGGATTAACACGCCAGCGGTATTTGAGCCGCTATTGCAGCCTAGTCGATACAAGGGCGCTCATGGCGGGCGCGGGTCTGGGAAATCACATTTCTTTGCTGAATTGGGTGTGGAGCGTTGTTTGCTTCGGGCTGGCTCTCGTGGAGTGTGTATTCGTGAGGTCCAAAAGAGCCTGAAGGAATCCGCCAAACGGTTGATTGAAGACAAGATCGGCGCATTGGGTGTCTCGTCTCATTTTGATATGCAGTCAACAGAGATCAAGACGCCGGGCGGTGGTGTTATCTTATTCCAAGGAATGCAAGATCATACCGCAGACACGATAAAATCACTCGAAGGCTTTGACTGGGCTTGGGTAGAGGAGGCGCAAACGCTTTCTGAGCGCAGTATTGAATTGCTTCGCCCGACAATCAGAGCGCCGGGTTCTGAGCTTTGGTTTTCATGGAACCCGCGCAACTCTAAAGATGCGATTGACAAGTTCTTGCGAGGTCATAACCCGCCCAAAAGTTCCGTTGTTGTTCATGCAAATTATTCAGACAATCCGTTTTTCCCGTCGGAACTGGAAGACGAGCGACTTCACGACAAGCAATTCAACGCATCACGTTATGCTCATATCTGGCTAGGCGACTACGAACCTGCTGTTATCGGGGCTATATGGGATCGTGAGACGCTACGCGAAGGACGCAGAGACGCGGTACCGCAGCTTACACGCGTTCTAGTCGCTGTTGATCCTGCTGTCAGCCATCTGCCCGGCTCTGATGAGCATGGAATTATTGTGGCTGGTGTGGGTGAAGATCAGCGCGGCTATGTTTTAGACGATGTGTCAGTGCGTGGCGATCCGATGAAATGGGCCAAGCGCACGATTGCCGCCTATGACCATTTCGAGGCCGACGCTATTGTCATTGAGGTCAACCAAGGCGGCGACATGGTGCGCCACACGCTGGACAGCATCAGGCCCGGGTTGCCGATCATTGAGGTCAGAGCTACACGCGGCAAGCATGTGAGGGCTGAGCCTATCTCCGCGCTCTACAGCCTCGGCAGGGTTAGCCACGTCGGCACGTTCCCGGACCTTGAAGTCCAAATGTGCCAAATGACTGCAGAGGGCTATATGGGCGATGGCTCACCTGACCGCGTTGATGCTCTCGTTTGGGCTATGACTGAACTATTCCCGGCCATGACGATAAGGCGCACGGACGATGAATACGACGAACGTGCTTATGCCGAACCTGATGAAGTGAGCGGATATTGATGGATGACATGGACGATGTAATGGATGAGCCAGACGAGATGTCTGATGCGCCACCAGAGCGCGACAATGACGCTATTGGTCGTCTGCATGAGCTGTTTCAGTCCGGCAATATCGCCAAGATGCTATCAGAAGAAGATGGCGGCGAACAAAGGCTTGCCAGCATCGGTCAAGACTGCATACGTCATTTTAAGATCGATGAGGATTCTCGCAAAGAGTGGGTTGAGAAAAACAAAGATGCGATGAAGCTTGCTCGGCAGGTTTCCGATGAGAAGGCCTACCCTTGGCCTAAAGCATCTAATATTCTTTATCCGCTGATTTCCGAAGCTGCCATTCAGTTCAACGCAAGGGCCTATCCTGCGATTGTGAATGGCAAGAACATCGTCAAGGCCAAGATTAATGGCGAGGATGGAGACGGACAGAAGCAGGCGCAGGGCAACCGCGTTGCCACACACATGAGTTGGCAGCTATCTGAGGAATCGCCTGAGTGGGAAGACGACACAGACCGTCTATTACTGATGCTCCCGATTACGGGTTCCGTGTTTCGCAAATGGTGGTTCGATCCAGAATTAGGCCGCAATCGCTCTGAGGTTATAGCGGCTGAGGATTATGTTGTTAATCAGGGCTGCAAGTCTCTATCTCGCGTCCCGAGGTCGTCATTCAAGTTTGTGCGCTATCCGTTCGAGATTGACGAAAAGCAACGCAGCGGCGAATGGTTAGATGTTGTTATTGACGAAAACGACGATGACGACGATGCGCCGGTTGATTTCGTTGAACACTATTGCCGCATCGACTTAGATGATGATGGCTATGCTGAGCCTTATTCAGTTACAATCCATGTAAATAGCCAGAAGGTTGTGCGGATTGACCCTTGTTTCCGGCCTGAAAAGGTCCGCATCAAGGACGACAAGATCATCTCGATTGAATCTGAGACGTATTTTGCGCACTACATGTTCATGCCTGATCCTGATGGTGGGTTCTACGGCATCGGGCTTGGTCAATTACTGTTTGGTACGTCCAAAGCCATTAACGGCGTGATTAACATGCTGATGGACGCCGGGCATTTGTCCTCTCTGGGGGGCGGGTTTATCGGCAAGGGCGCGAACATGCAGGGCGGCTCAATTAAGTTCAAGCCGGGCGAATGGAAGCGTGTGGACTCGACGGGGGCGCAGTTGGCACAGAATATCGTGCCCATGCCAGTGACACCTCCTAGCCCTGTGCTGTTTCAGTTGCTTGGCATGTTGATTGACAGCGGAAAATCTCTGTCTGCAACTAAAGACATTTTGACTGGCGAGAATACTAGCCCGCAAATGCCCGCCTCACTTGGCCTAGCATTGATTGAGCAGGGTCTAAAAGTATTCTCGGCCATCTATAAGCGCGTTCATCGGGCGCTGCATGACGAGCTTAAAATTCTTTACCGGCTCAACCAACTTTATCTCAATCCGAACACCTATTTCACGTTACTTGATGAAAAGCAGCAGGTTGGCCCAGAAGATTACAACGCAGAGGATCTTAATGTTGTCCCCGTGACAGACCCGTCGGTCGTCACAGATATGCAAAAGCTTGGTCGCTCTCAGTTTTTGATGCAGTTCATCGGGAACCCCGTAATGAACAGCCAAGAGATTATGAAGCGCGTTCTCGAATCCGCGAACATTGAGAATATCAACGAATTGTTCGCCCAACAGCCCCCTGTTGATCCGAAGGTCAAGGAGGCTGAGGTCAAAGCCAATCATGAGATGATGCGGATACGCATTGATGGCGCTAAGGCTCTGGCGTCAATCCTCAAGGACGAAACGCAGGCGATCAAGAACATCGCTGATGCGGCTTCGGCTGAGGTGGGTAATCAGACAATTGAATACGCCACGCAGTTTGAAGCGCTCAGACAGCAAGTACAGCAGGAAATGAGCAATGGACAAGATAGCCCCGGAGCAGATGCGGGCATGGCTCAACGAGCCGACGACGGAAGCGGTGTGGACGTTCCTGGCGGATTACGTCCACAACAGGGCGGAGGCATGGGCGACGGGCAACCAAGTGGACCCGATGGAGCAGGCCAGGGTGGCGACGTTCAAGGCCTTGCATGACAACCCATTAATGTTGATGGATGACTTTTACGGGTGGACAGAGGAAGCCGATGATTGAGAACACTTCGGGCATTATCCCGATTGAGTACAAGGTGCTGGTTCGTATTGACAAAACGGCCGAGAAGGTTGGGAGCATCTTTATTCCAGACAGCGTTAAAGACCAAAAGGACATGGCCGAAGTAAAAGGCACGATGATTGCCCACGGCGGCAAGGCCTTTGAGGACTTCGGTGATCCGTCGCCCAAATCAGGCGACCGCGTAATGATTGCTAAATATGCGGGCAAATTGGTTTCAGGTGCAGACGGTCTTGAGTACCGCATTGTAAGCGACAAGGACATTTCGAGCATCATTACGAATGAAGCCGCGAAAGTGTCAGACGTAGCTTGACGCTACTTAATTTGAGCAGCCCTGACCGCCCCATAGAGAGGGCGGTTTTTTCATGGAGAAACGCATGAGCGAGCAAGAACTAGAGGGCGAAGAAGTCCTTGAAGAAGCGCCTGAAGATGAAATTGAAGGCGATGCCATAGCCGACACTGATGATCTTGAAGACGATGGCGAAAAGGCAGAAGACGACACCGAAGACAAAGCCCGCCGTATGGGGTGGGCACCTGAAGACGAATGGCGCGGACCAAAGGACCGCTGGAAAACGGCAGATGAATTTCTATCCTTCATGGATGAGGCCCCTGCCGTACAGCGAGAGCGTCTTGAAAAGGCAGGCCGTCGCCTAAGCGAATATGAAGGCACAACGTCCGACCTGAAGCGCCAAGTCGAAATGCTTGCGACTAGGCTGAAAGACCAAGACAAGCGCGGTTACGAACGTGCGCTGGCTGACTTGAAGAAAGAAAAGCGTATCGCCGTTGAAAATGGCGACATGGACGCTTTCAATGAATATGAAACGCGCGAAGACGAATTGCGCAGGGAAGCCGCCGAAGCCGATGCGGGACCTGAAGAAAAACAACAGACGAAACCCAAAGAACCGCACGAAATTACAGACTGGAAAAGCAAAAACTCATGGTTTGACCGTGATCCTGAAATGACCAAAACGGCTGAAGCTATGTCGATTGCGTTCAACCAATCCAACCCCGGGCGCAGCGCTGTTGAGATGCTTGAGTATGTTGAGAAACGTATTCGCGGCGCTTACCCGGATAAATTTGAAAACCCGAACAGACGTGATGCGCCAAAGACAAACGCTTCTGGCACTAAGCGTCCATCCGGATCAAAGAAATCATTTGCAGACCTCCCATCGGACGCCAAAAAAGCCTGTTTGGGTTTTGTCGAGGACGGCGTTTACGGGTCGAAGGATGAATATGTAGCAGATTACTTCCAGCAGGAGGCTTGAGAACATGGCCCGTCAAACGAGAGAACAGAAAACAACCGAAACGCGCGAAGGCACAGGACGCCGTGCGCGTGTCCCGATGAACGCCATGCAGCAAAAGCTGCAGGTGCGGAACAAGCGCAGCGGATATGTGCAGCGTTGGTTTAATGACGATCATGGGCGCATTGCGCAGGCCAAGGCGGCTGGATACGAGTTCGTTGAAGACGAGAGTGTCAAGGCTGAGAGGGCCGGGTCTAACAACGAATCCGATGACCGTATTTGCTTCCCGGCAGGTACACGCCGCGACGGCACGCCGATGAATACCTTCCTGATGGAAATACCAGAGGAATTTTACAACGAGGATCAACTCGCCAAGCAGCACTCTATCGATCAGGTAGATGAGGCAATCAAGGGCGGGACGCTCGATATTGAAGACCCAGAACACAGTTACGTTCCCAAGGGCGGCATCAAGATCAAGCGATTATCGCAGGGTTAAGCGTTCAGCGGCCTTGCAGGTTCAATCAAATCTAGGAGACCATTCAAATGGCTAATGTTGACACGCCGTTCGGGTTCAAGCCCGTCCGGTACCTCAGCGGTGCGCCGTACAACGGGGCTGTGAATGTTTATTCCACAGTCACTGGCGACGCTACCGCAATTTTCATCGGTGATCCGGTGACACTCTCAGGCACATCTTCGACCATTAACGGTCAGGTTTATGCCGACGTTGATCAGGCCGCCACGACCAATACCGTTGTTGGCGTTGTGGTTGGCGTTCTCCCCGACACTCGTGAATCCACGGTTTACCGCGAGGCCTCTACTGCTCGCCGTATTCTTGTGGCGGACAGTCCTGATCTTCTGTTTGAGATTCAGGAAGTCTCTGGCGGCACGGCTCTTACTGCCAACGACATCGGGCTTAACACTCCGTTCGTTGTCGGTTCCGGCAGCACAGTGACGGGAATTTCGGGCGTTGAATTAAACAACGTAGGTGAAGAAACGACGGCCACTCTCGACGTTAAAATTGTTGGTCTCGTAAATCGCGAAGACAATGCGGTAGGCGAAAACGCGAAATGGTACGTTCGTTTGAACAACCATTTCTACGCCAACCAAATTGCTGGCGTATAAGGAGAGATGACAAATGGCTGTTATTACAACTGGTAATCATCCCAAGGCTCTATGGCCGGGCGTCGCCCGTTGGTGGGGCACTTCTTACGACAAATTCCCCAAGGAATATACCGACCTTGTGGATGTGAAAACGTCGAAGAAGGCATATGAAGAAGACGTTGAAACTTCTGGTTTTGGCCTTGCGCCGATTAAAAATCAGGGCTCGGCGACTTCATACGACGAAGATCTGCAAGGTCAAACCAAGCGTTATACGCATGTTGCTTATTCGCTTGGCTATATCGTGACGCGCGAAGAACAGGCCGATAACCTCTACACTGAGGTTTCCATGCGCCGTGTTCAGAACCTTGCATTCTCGATGTCGCAAACAAAAGAGAACGTGGTAGCTAATCTCTATAACCGCGCTTTCAGTGCATCCTATCCGCTGGGTGACGGCAAGGCTTTAATCGCCACCGATCATCCGACGCGGGCGGGCACGTATTCCAATGAGTTGGCAACACCTGCCGACTTGTCGGAAACCTCCCTTGAAGACATGATTATTCAGGTTATGGGAGCGACAAACTCTCGCGGACTGAAAATCAGTCTCATGCCACGTTGCTTGATTGTGCCGCGTCAACTTATTTTTGACGCAACGCGTATCGTCAAGTCAAACCTTCAGAATGACACGGCCAACAATGCGATCAACGCAGTTCGCTCGCTTGGTCTTATTCCTGAAGGCGTCAAGGCTAACCACTATCTGACGGACCCTGATGCGTGGTTCTTGCGTACCAATCTCCCAAGCGCCGGCCTGACACTTTGGCAGCGTGAAGCGGTTGAGTTCACCAAGGATAATGACTTCGACACAGATAACGCCAAGGCGAAAGCTTATGAGCGTTATTCAGTCGGCGCGACAGACGGCCATGCATTGTATGGCTCTGCCGGGGCTTAATGACTAGGGCGGGGGCTTTGGTCCCCGCTCTTTCTTCCTCACAACGTGGCTAGGTGCCACGTCCATTAACGGACGTTGAAAGGATAATCACAATGTCGTCTCCAACTCGTTTTACCTCTGGTGTAACAACCGCGCTCCCTGCCGCTAATCTGGGCCAGTTTGGCCTTCCTGATGCGACGGGCTGGCACACCTACTTCAATGACTTCGACACCTACACCGTCGCCGATTGGACCATTACGACCACTGAGGCCGGTAGTGGATCTGCAACGGAAGCTTTGGCCGATGAAGATGGCGGTGTTCTGCTTATCACAAATGATAACGCGGACAACGACAATGACTTCTTCAACAAGGTCGGTGAGAGCTTCCTCATGGCGGCTGGCAAGAAGGCATTCTTCAAGGCCCGCTTCAAGGTTTCGGATGCCACGCAATCGGATTTCGTGATTGGCCTTCAGATCACGGATACGACACCGCTTGCTGTCACGGACGGCATTTACTTCCTGAAGGCTGACGGCGTTGCCACACTGGATGTTTATTGTCAGAAGGACGCTACCACGGGCCAGACTTCAGCATCGGCCATTACAACGGTTGTGGATGCCACCTACATGACAGTTGGCTGGTATTACGACGGTAAGGGCAATCTCGCCTATTACGTCAATGATGTGCATCTTGGTACTCTTGATGCGTCTGCAACTTACCTTCCTGACACGGAACTGACGGTCAGCTTCGGCATCCAGAATGGTGAAGCCGTCGCCAAAACCATGAGCATCGACTACATCCTTGCTGCCAAGCAGCGTTAATTATAGCGGGGGGCTTCGGCCTCCCGTTTTTCATGGAGATGGCTTATGGCCGACACAGTAACATCACATGTTCTCTACGATGGCATCCGTCGCTATGCGGTGCATTTGACAAACCAGTCGGACGGCACGGGCGAAAGCGGCGTCATCAAGGTTGATATTTCGACCCTGACAGACGGCGCTGGAGACGTAGCAACCTATTCCACGGTTGATCGAATTGTAGGGACCACGAACGGCTTTAGTTCGGTGGGATTGGCTTGGGATCACACAACCGATGACGAAATCGCAGTTTTGTCTGGATTATTTGATATTGATTTTTCTGATGCCGGCGGATTGACCGATCCTAAAAGTGCCGGTGGGACTGGAGATATCATATTAACGACCGTCGGTGCGGCTACCGGTGCGGCATACGACATTACAATATATTTGCGTCCAAAGAGCTAAAAACAAACTGGAAGCATGATGGGCAACGCTGATTATTACAAGAAAAACTCATTCAACCGCATTTGTGACCGCTGTGGCTTCAAGGTGAAGGCTGAGAACACAAAGCCTGAATGGAATGGCGCTATCGTTTGCAAGCGGCATTGGGAGTCACGTCAGCCTTTGGATAAGTTGCGCGGACGCCCTGATCGTCAGAGCGTGCCCAACCCAAGGCCCGATCCTGACCCCGTGTATCTGACAGTTAATCAAGTAACCGTGGATGATCTATAATGGCGACCTCCGGCTCAACAGATTACAATCGCACTGCCAATCAGATCATATCTCTGGCCTTTCGTATTATCGGTGTTGGGACGCAAGGCGAGGCATTGGAAGCCGAAGAGCAGGAAGACGGCCTTGAGCGCCTGAACTTGATGGTCAAGTCGTGGCAGGCAGAGAAGATACATCTGTGGAAAAAGAAGGACGCCATTCTCTGGACCACGGCGAGCCAATATGCCTATTCTCTCGGGCCTACGGGCGATAAGGCAGCGACAACTTGGGCCGATACGACACTTTCTGCTGATGCGGCATCTGGCGCAACAACCATATCAGTCACGAGTATCACGGGTATTTCAAACGGTGACGCGCTCGGCATTCTACTTGATGACAACACCATGCAGTGGACAACGGTCAACGGTGCCCCTTCAGGCACGACGGTAACACCCACAGCGGCACTTACAGGCGCTGCCTCATCCGGCAACAAGGTGTTTGCCTACACGTCCCTGATGCAGCGTCCTTTGCGTATTCTTGACATGCAGAGACGCGATGAAAACGACCGCGATGTTGAAGTAACGGAACTTGGCCGCGCTGATTACCGCAATTTGCCTAACAAGACAGCGACCGGAACGCCTGTTCAGTATTACTTCGATCCTCAGACTGGCAATTCAAATCTCAATCTATGGCTCGCTCCGTCTGATGAGCGGTTTACCATGCGTTTTACAGCGGCAATGTCCATTGAGGACTTTGACGCGGCTTCTGATGACCCTGATTTTCCCATCGAATGGGTCGAGGCACTTGCTTACAATCTCGCACAACGCCTTATCCCAACCTACGGCGACACATTAGGCAAGATGGACCGCATGGAAGTGGCAAATCAGGCCGCGTTGCTGAAACAGAACGTCAAGGAATGGGATCAGGACACATCCAGCGTGGTGTTTGAGCCTTACTCGGATTTTTCTGAATGAGGATAAATCTTGCAACTCAGTTTTATCAACTGGACGCTGTGCAGTTCTCAAATCAGCGGCTGGTTAACCAATATCTGGAAGCGTCTAATATCCCAGAGGCGCGTGCGCCGGGCTATGTGCGAACCACGCCGGGCTCCACGCAATTTTCTGATCTTGGCGAGCCGTTACGCGGCCTTAAAACGGTCAACGGCACCCTTTACGCTGTAGCAGGGACAAAATTCTATAGCGTCAGCACGGCAGGCGTGAAAACCGATCTCGGAACCGTGGCGGGTGCCGATTACGTGGAGATTATCTACAATTCCACGCAGATCATGATTGCGGCAGGTACCGTTGGGTATGTCTATACCATCTCGACGGGCGCATTCGCGCAGATAATAGACGCAGACTTTCCCGGAGCGTCGTCTGCGACCTACATGGATGGTTCCGCGATTGTATCAAAGCCAAATTCGGGCGCTGCATACGTTTCAGACCTGAATAATTTCTTGTCATGGAATGCGCTTAATTTCACGACTGAAGAAACATCGCCCGATGATCTGGTTTCTATTCGAGACGACCGCAAGGAATTGTGGATGTTCTCGACCAATACCGTGGTCCCATATTCGCGCAATCCGGCTCTGGCTTTCCCGTATCAGCGCATTAGCCAAGCTGTTCTTGAAATGGGGTGTCTGGCTAAAAACTCCATCGTCATTGCAGATAACAGCTTTCTTTGGCTTGGCAATCGTGAGGCTGAGGGTGGCGTTTCTATATGGCGGGCTAATGGCTACACGCCCATGCGCGTTTCGACACATGCGATTGAGCAGAAGATTGAAAGTTTAGGCTTTGCTGTTTCGTCAGCTATTGCATTTACCTACATGCTCTCCGGTCATATTTTCTACGTTCTGAACTTCCCGTCCTATGGAACGTTCGTTCTGGACCTATCGACCGGCCTTTGGCACGAGTGGATTAGACACGGTGACTTGTGGTCACGGTGGACTCATCACGCATTTTTCAACAATCAGCATATTGTTGGCGGTCCTGACGGTATCCTCGCTACGCTTTCATCCAGCGTCTACACAGATTTGGGAACGCAGATAGACCGCAAGATGATTTCTCCGGTCTATGACGCCGACGGGCAACCGCTGCGGGTTTCAAAACTTGAGATTGAAATTGATGCTGGGCGTGGTTTGACCTCAGGTCAAGGCAGCGACCCGATGATGATGATCCGATGGTCAAAGGATGCAGGCCGCACATGGTCAAATGAAAGGCTCCGGTCTATTGGCAAGGTCGGGCAATACAATGCCAGAACCATTGTCCGCAACCTTGGCCGCGCCAGAGAGTGGGCCTTTGAGGTCAGCTATGCCGACCCGACGCCCTATACGATCATTAAGGCATATGCCGATACGACAGCAGGAGCGAGCTAATGGCCGTTCAATCCCTTCGTGCGCAGGAAATCTTTGTCGATATAAAGACCGGCGCACTAACGAGTGTTGCCGTGCGCTTCCTCAACGAGGTTGTTAACGCTCTGAACTACGTCCAGACGGGTCAAGGGACGCCAGAAGGCGTTATCACGGCTGTCGTTGGAACATTGTATCTGAGAACGGATGGCGGCACGAGCACGACGCTGTACGTGAAAGAAACCGGCGCAGGAAATACGGGCTGGACAGCCAAATAAGAGAGACACATGAGAGAATTTCACCGGATTGCCCAAGGCGTTGACGTGCTTCCATTGCTTCATTCATTGCAAAGGAAGTCGTTTTTATGGAACGCGAACAAATTCAGGACCACATTCCCCAATACGCCGTTCGTTGATGTTGATGACATCATGCTTCGGTTCTCAGACACCGAAAAATGTCTGACGACAACGAATGCTATCGGGGATGAAGCGCCTATTTTCCATGACGCATGGCGCGAATTGCCGGAAGTCAAGCCGATCATCACCAATCTCATGGCATGGACGAAGGCGTATCAGCTTGACCGTGTGCTGATTACGCGCATTCGCCCTGGCGGGGTCATTCTGCCCCATGCCGACAATGACGGGGCCTATGTCAATACGGACGACCGCACAAGATACCATGTAGTGCTTCAGGGCTTGCCCGGATCGCTCTACACAACCGGCGATGAAACGGTCTGCATGTTGACTGGTGAGGTTTGGTGGTTCAACGCGCATGAAATCCATCACGTCGAAAACAATTCTGTGGATGACCGCATCCATTTGCTCGTTGACGTGAGGACCATGCCTTGATTACGGCACAGGTTGAAAGCCTGACCGACCGCCTTGATGAAATGCGGCCTCTTTTCCCCAAACATTGGGAGGAATTGGCGCTCAACAAAGACGAAGTTCCTCTCGATCCGCAATATGAGATTTATCTCAACAAGGACGCGCACGGCGAAGTGCTTTTTGTCACGTTGCGCGAAGACGGGCAGCTAATCGGCTATTTCGTCGGCTTTGTTGCGCCGGGGCTTCACTACCGAACCTGCCTCACATGCACGATGGACATTTTCTACCTTGATCCCGCAAGGCGAAACGGTAATCCGCGCCCTGCAATAAAGATGTTTCGATGTGTCGAGAAGGAAGCCCGCCGCAGAGGCGTCAAGCGGTGGTTCGTCGGGTCCAAGGCCCATAAGGACGCAAGCGTTCTCTTTGAATATCTCGGCTTTGAAAAAGTTGAAGTTTATTACTCCAAATGGCTAGGTGAATGACATGGTTGCAGCAGCAGTAATTGGCAGCGCGGTGGTGGGTGGTGTTGTTTCATCCAGTGCGGCCTCAAAGGCCGCCAAGGCTCAGTCCTCGGGGGCTGGGCAGGCAGCGGATGCCAATAAATACGCAGCCGACATTCAGAAGCAGATTTACGAACAGCAGCGTGAGGATTTTGCGCCGTGGCGAACGGTTGGACAATCCGCACTGGGGCAGCTTTCTGATCTATACGGGTTGTCCTCCCCTTATGCCGTGACAGGCTCGCAGACAAACGATAACAGCACAAACATCTCCAATCTTGAGGCGCGACTTGCTGGTGTTAACGGCCAACTCTCAAGTGCAACATCGGGTAGCGGAAGTCCGGGCGGCAATGGGCGTCGGTGGATGAATGGCGGCGGCAACTACCAAGCCGCAACAGATGTATCTGGCCTTACTCAGCAGCAGCAAGATTTGACTTCACAACTTGCGGCGGCACGCGGAGCAGGGCAGGGCGACCCGAACGCGGGGCTTTCGACAGCCGGTCGCCAGCAAGCCGCGATGGACAAGTTCTTCACGTCCCCGAATTACAATTTCACGTTGAATGAAGGTCTGAAATCTCTGGACCGGTATTCAGCGGCCAGCGGTAGCTTTGCATCTGGGAATACGCTCAAAGCGGCAAATGATTATTCGCAAAGCATGGCATCAAACGAGTTTGGCAATTACCAGAACACGCTTATGTCTATGTCCGGCCTTGGTCAGAATGCAGCCAATAGCACGGCGGCGGCGGGGAGTAACTATTCCGGCAATGTCGGTGCGGGTGCGGCTAATCTTGGCAATGCATACATGGCGGCGGGTAATGCAACCGCTTCTGGGTATCTCCGCCAGTCACAGGCCATCAATCAGGGCCTCGGCAACATCGCAAGCTATTATACAATGTCAAATCTGATGGGGAAATAACAAATGGCTCAAGCAACACCCTATGGATTTGATCTTGCTGCATCTATTGGTGATAGCATTCAAAATGCGGGCGGCATTGCACAGCTTCAGTCCCTGAAAGCGCAGCAACAGCGTGATGCAGTTCTTCAGGCCAATGCCCCCGCAGCTCTTCAGGGAGACCCCAATGCGCTAAAGAGTGTCATGACGGCTGATCCAGAATCCGGTATGAAGATTCAGCAGTTCATGCAGAGCGCTGATAAAGCAAAGCTTGACCACGCCAATATGGTTGCCGGTAATCTTGGCAGCATAGCAGGTGCAATTCTTAAAGCGCCAGACAATGAAATTCAACAAGCCTATGCGTGGGGACTCGACACAGCCAAGAAGCAGGGCCTTGATATTTCGGCGGCTCCGCGCACGTCCGACCCAACCATCATCCGCAATTATCTCGGCATGATCCAGCAACAGGCCATGTCTGTAAAAGATCAGATGCAGGTCAACAAGCCCCCAACGTCTGTTCAGGAGTATAAATATGGGCAGGAAAATCCCGGCTTTGCGCGATACCAGCAAAATCAGAAAGCGGCGGGGGCGACGAGAGTTAATGTCGATGCGCGAGGCCAAGCATTGTCGCCTCTGTGGGATATTACTAAGGACCGCATCAAGGCAGCAAACTCTCAGATTCAGTCCGGCCAAGCAATCCGTCCGCAACTTGAACAGGTTATCGGCGGACTTGAGGGCGGGTTGGAAACTGGCCGAATTAAAGATTTGACGCGGCCATTGCGTCAGATTTTAAATGAAGCAGGCGTTAAGGTTGACCCAAAACTTCCGCAAGAAGAATTGGTTAAATCGGCGATGTCGTACATCATCCCGCGTATGCGCGTCGCAGGCTCTGGTTCAACGTCTGACTTTGAAGCAAGGCTGTTTACGCAAGCCGCGCCAAATTTTCAGAATACGCGCGAAGGCAATATTCTTATCGCCAAGGGCTATATTCAACAGCAAGATTATCTACAAAAGGAATCCGATCTATTGAAAGAGTACGCCATGCAGAATGGTGGCTCTGATGTTGGGTTTCAAGATTATGCAAAAGAGAAACTTGGGGATTTGTTCCCGCGCCCGCAATCTGATGATGACTATAAGGCAGTATCCAAAGGAACAGTCTATCTCGATCCAGAGGGACAATTCCGCGTCAAGGGTATGAAATAATGGCAGACTGGTGGAAGAACGATTTAACAGCTCCAGGTGCGTCGCTAAACACCGCTACACAGCCAGCGGGTGAGCCTATGCCCCCCGTCTACAACGCCCCAGATGAAGGCCAGAATGGTGACTGGTATAAGAAAGACCTAACGGCTGATGGAACGCATTTAAACGGTATCCCAGACAGCCAAGCTAAAGCCGGTAGAGATGTTGGCATCGGCGGCACCTTTGTGGCTGGCTTCCGATCTGATGATGATGAGGGGTTGCGGTATTACGCGCAAAAGCTTTTCCCCGATGAGCCTATCGATGATGCCGTTAAGAGATTTACGAAGACGGACAAGAACCGCGTTGTTTATCAAGCCGACGATGGGAACTATTATGACGCGCAACCATCAAGCGGTGTTCGTGAAACAATTAGCCGTTTAGGCAATACGGTCGGGAAAATGATCCCCATGACAGCCGCAACGGTCGCTGGGATTGCGACAGCCCCGATGGCTGGAACCGGGATTGGATTGGCCGGGTCCATGTCCGCAACGGCAAGCGCTGGCGCAGCGGGGGAAGCATTACGCCAAAAGCTAGGCGATTACATGATGGGTGACGCATCCACTGGCGATCTGAATAAAATGGAAATAGCGAAAGAAGGCGCATTATCAGGGATTGGCCAAGGAATTGGCGTTGGCTTTGGAAAAGTAATCGAGAAAAACCAAGTCCGCGACATCGACCGCCTATCCAAAGATTATATGGACAAGGCTTACAATGAGGCTGGAAAACGCGGCATTGATTTAACGCCAGGGCAAGCCACTGGATTGAAAACGCTGCAGGCTGAAGAAAAACGCATTGCCACGCGCGTTCCAGAGACAGTAGACCAGATGAGCGACTTCATTGCCAAGCAATCGGACGACGTTCAAAACGCTTGGTACAAGGAACTTAACAATATTGCGCCGTCGAAAGACGCGTCTGAAGTTGGGAGCAGCGTCAGGAGGGCAGCCCAAAGCGCTCTTGATGATGTGGTGAAGGCCCGCAAAGGCGTCGCCAAGCCGCTTTATGATGCATGGAAACAACAGCGAGCGCCCGTTGACACAACGCCTGTTCTTGACGCGATCAAAGGTGAGATTAAGGATTCCGCTAGAGGTGGGCTAACGTCGTCGTCTCTTTCAAAGGTTCGTAATTTTCTAACCAATGCTAAGGGGAGGCCTGTTACAGATCCAGTGAAATTACATAATGCTCGCATTGAATTGGGCAATATGATTGAAACGCGATCTGTGGACGGTACGTCAATTAACAATACGATTGCCGGAAAACTAAAGGGCATAATGAAAGATTTAACGCGTCAGATGGATGATGCATCTATGACGCCTGATGGCGTTTCACTATATGGGAAAGCAAGGGGCTCATTTTCCGACTTGTCCAGCGATGTGACGGACGCATTTTCGTCGTCTCTTGAGCGCATCGCAAATTTGAAGGACACAAGCATTCTTTCGACCGTTCGTGAGGCGTTTAACCCATCAACACGATCGCCTGAAATGATAAAAAAACTTGGTGAGAAACTGGCAACAAAAGATCCGCAGGCATGGCAAGGCTTAAAGCGCTTGTGGTTACAAGATGAGATTGGCGGAAAATTGAAAATAACGGAATCTGGTGACATAGCCAATAGCGCTGGCAAGATATTAAAAGCGCTAGAGGACCCCGGGTTGCGCAGATCTGCGAGCGCAGCATTATCGGGGGCTGAAAAGCAAAACCTTGAAGATTTGCGATTTGTTTTGAAGCGTATCGCCAATGCTAACCTACGTATGGGGTCAGATACAGCCGCCAACCAAGCCGCCGACAGGATAGCCCTAGATAGAGCAACGCCCTTATGGGCCAAAGCTCAAAAGGCGCTGCTGAATTTTTGGGATATTCCAAAGGATGTCGCCAAGTCATCTGGCGAACGAAACATGGCGAGCCAGGCGAAAAAAATGGTTGACATTGTGACGTCGGGGGACAGGAACGGCATTAAGGCGATCAAGGAGCTCCGCAAGCTTTCCCCCAAACAATGGAGGGCTCTTGCCGCTTCTGGACAGTTAGGAACTAGAGGGGTTTCGGCGCTTGCCGGTCGCGCCATCGCGCCGCCTCCGCCAAGTCTCAACCCCCCAGAAGCCCAACCCAATTAACGTGCCCATTATTCCATACAGCACAACATCAAGGGACATTCTGTAAAGCAGGCTTTCGTTCTCGGCCCCAAACCCCATACCGTTTGACGGTTGTGAGAGTTCTCGCATGAACGAAATCGAAAGCATTAAGAATATCGCGCTCCAAATATACTTCATCTTCTCTCCATCGCCTCGCTCACGCGGGGCTTTTTCTATTGGGATTCCAATATGACATTGCTCACATTCCCCTACGCAACAATATTCGATACTTCTGGCGTTCTGTCTCCGGGGGCTAAAGCGTATTTCTATCAGTCCGGAACCACAACGCCGCTCGATACATATTCAGACGCTGACCTTCAGACGGCTAATACAAACCCGGTAATCGCCGATGCTGCGGGTGCGCTTGGGCCTATCTATCTCAAGGCACAGCAATACAAGGTCGTTGTCAAGGATGCGAATGATAGCACAATAAAGACGATTGATAACTATTCTCCTATCGCTACGGGTGAGCAGATCCTTTGGGCTGGAACCGTTGGGGGTACGGCTGATGCTGTTCTTTTAACAACTGATCCATTGATTAATGCCTTGAGGGACGGCACACGGTTCTGGTGGCGAGCATTATCTAGCAATACAGGGGCCATGACGGTCAATGTGGATGGGCTGGGGGTTAAATCCCTGAAGTGGCCTAATGGCGCAGTCTTACGGGCTTCTGATGTGGCGGCAGATGCCATTATCGAAATGGTATATGACATAACAAACGATGTTTACAATATCATATCAACGACCGCCCCGCCCCTTTATGCGTCCAACTTAAACGCTGACATTGTTGATGATGGTTCTGGAAATTTGACAACGATGATTGCCGTTGTTCCCCATGCCGTGGACTTCTCTTTCGTGGCAACTGACCGCGTTAAACGTCACCGTTCAAGTGCTGCCTCAAAGACATGGATGCTACTCGCCGCTGCAACTGCTGGCAACGGTTGGAATACCGAGGTTGAAGATGTTTCTGGCGGAACGGTTATCGCATCGCCATCGACTAATCTTTACGTCAATGGAGCTGCTGCTGCGGCTTCTTACACAATGGTTGCTGGTGAATTTGGAAGCATAACGACGAATGGGACTGATTATTATTTATCCACTGCAAATCGACATGCTTCCGCTTCAGTCTCTGGCGTTGCTGAACTTGCCACCAATGCTGAGGCTCAAGCGGGGACCGACGCATCAAGAACTATTACTCCTGCGGCACTTTCAGCCGTGATGAATATATCAACGCATGATGTGGCAGCTTC